>MDTF01004925.1_pt1 | contig 10093 bp, 10 predicted proteins | sample 811191 | NCBI WGS metagenome assembly MDTF01 (sample SAMN05326649, study PRJNA326480) | marine metagenome | isolation source: seawater | place: Southern Ocean | collected 2011 | reverse complement strand
TTCAAATTTAGCAAAATCAGGTCTTTATTTTCTTGAGTTTGGTGTTTAAGTTGTCAATAAAGTCTTGGTGCAGAATCAATTCATTCAACTTACACTCAAATGTGATTGTGTGATTTATATTAGGGAATGAGATTTTCTTTTTTGTAATTGAATAGGTAATCATCACGTTGAAGTAATTGAAGATTAAAATGAGTTTTTGCAATGGATCAGTCTTAACTACTTTAAATCCCATTTTATTAGCCGTTCTTTCATTGATGATGTAACTGGTACCTCTAATGGTTAATTCATCTCTATCATTTTTGTTTGATTCAATTAGATGGAGTAGCCCCTCTAGGAACTGTTGTAGAATGAGGTTGGTTCTTTGGTTCCCATTCATTTTTGATTCTAAAACAAAAACGTAATCAAATAGTGATCCACCATGAATTTTAACAACACCATTTCGTGGTTTTTCTGATACAAAAAGAGGTGAGTGGTAGATTAAATTTCCTTTTTGTTTCATTGCTGGAACATCAATAAAAGGAGCAACTACGGTAAGAGAAATTGATGCTGCAATAATTCCGATGAAGTAGAGTTTTGTGGTCCAAGAAAAAAGAGCTGCTAGAGTAATTAGCAGCATTAAACACCCTACAACAACTAGTTGAATTTGTAGCTGTTGCTTTTTTGATTTAATGAAGAAACGGTGTTTGACAGAATTTGAGCCTAGCAATTGAGAATATATTTAAAGAAGTAAGTATAGAGAATAACAGATTGTTGTATTTATCTGAATTAGAGGTTTTATGTTAAGTGTTTTTTTGTTTAGAATAACCTAAAGCAGCTCCAATAGCGATTCCTAAACTCAACCATAAAGCTAAATTGTTAGTTGCAACCCCAATGGCAACTCCTATGCCCACTCCTAATCCTATAAATGTTCCGAAACTCTTTTTCATATACAGTGCAATGTACAAAACCATAAAACATGAGCCATATCCGTTTATGACTCGTGTTCATGAGTTTACTTTCCATAATTAATTGTAAACGGATGGTTATAATTCACCGCCTTTAATTAGCACAATTATTGTAAAAAGGACAAAAAGTAACTGCTTAATTCTTTTCATATCTGATAAGATGAAAAACCAAATTACAGTCTTAAAATACCCTTTATTCCAGAATTTGATAAGTGGTATTTCAGCTTAATACTAGTTTGTATTATGGGCGATAGATTACTACTAATCCCTTAAAATCTTAATCACTCTGTTATACATAACCTCAGAAAGATTCCAATGATATCCGTCAAAGTTAGTGGTGTTGGTAAATTGAATGACAACAGCATCAATATCGCTATGGTATTTGGCAATGGTTTGGTAACCGGGCATCATGCCAGTATGCTCAAGCTTATAAAGTGACTTGTAGAGTTCTTGTTCATCACTGCTCTCGAAGACAGAACCTTCATTAAGAGCTCTAATAAAAGTGCCTAAATCTGTTGCAGTTGCAAGCATAAATCCGTTGTCGTCTGTCTTTAAGTCATTTTCGTAACCTACGTAATAGCCGCTCATAACTCGATCTAAATCTACATCATGGATAGATCCGTAAGTGTTTTTTAAGCCGAGTGGAGCCAATATTGCTTGTTTGATGAATTGAAATTTACTTATCCCTGTTACTTTCTCGATAATCTTGCCGAGCAGTAAATAGTTGGTGTTGCTGTACTCAAAATCTGAATCAGGTTCAAAATGTGCTGGTCGATCAAGAACTATGTCCAATCGGTCGGTGTCGTTGTCTTTAGGGTGAGCCCAGTAATTGTTGATTCTGGTATAATCTGGGATTCCAGTTCGGTGACGAACCATCATCTGAATCGTGATGGTGTTGGCGTTCTCAATTCTATTCACTAGTTCAGGAAAATAGTCTGCCAGTGTTTCATCAAGTGATAACCGATTTTGATAAGCCAGTTTGGTGATTGCAACTGCAGTGTAGAGTTTTCCTACGCTCGCTATTTTGAATAAATCATGTGGGTTTGCAGGCGTTTTCGTTTTTCTGTTTTTATATCCGGAGGTATAGTATTCAGGTCTTTTTCCTTTGATGTCTACATAGGTTATAATTCCATCAAATCCGTAATTACTAGCCTCATCTACTTGTTCTTGAATAGATTGAGGTAGTGGTGTAATCCATGCAATTACAATAGGCCATGGAACAAGTGTGAGAGAAATGGCAGTAGCAACTAGAAGTGCAATTTGGATGAATCTCTTTTTGTGGATTGGTTTCATTGGCGGTAAAAGTAGTAGGTTTTATTTAGTGATTACCAAATACATCTTGCGTGATGTATTGAGAATCCGCTTTAGGTTTAAAAAATAAAAAGCGGTAAAAGCCATATGACCTTTACCGCTCTTGAAAATGACGTTAAATCTAATATTAAATTAGAATTTTCCGTTGTTGTTTTTCCATTCGCTTTTTGGAGTGATAGGTTCAATAACGTCCCAGTGTTCAGCTATTTTGCCATTTTCTACTCTAAATAAGTCGTAGAATGCGTTGTAATCTTTTCCAAAGTGACCTTCGCTTACAACCAACACGAAATTCCCTTCGCCAAGTACTTTATGAATTTTATCGTACTTCATAAAAATACCTTGTTTAGCTAAAGCATCTAATGTTGCTCCAAGTCCAGAAAGCTGATCTGGAATTTGAGGGTTGTGTTGAATGTAGTTATCACCATCATAGTAACCTGCAATTTTATCCATTTTACCGTTTACTAGAATATCATCTACAAAGCTGCGAACTAGCTTTTTGTTGGCTTCAGTTTTATTGAGGTCTTTAACTTCAGTTGCCCCGTCAATCATAGTGTGACCACTAGGATTTGGATCCACAGGAGTTTCTTGTAAATTATCCCAGTGTTCTACAATTTGACCATTTTCAAATCTGAAAATATCAAACCCAATTTTAGGACCAAAGAAGTTGTAATCAGTTTGTGCGAAAACGTAATCGCCATCCTCAAAAATCCTAACTGTATTTACTCTTGCAGAGTTTGGAGGAAGTTGTTGCAACAAAGCTCCAAAGCCTGCCAAACCATCAGCTGCGTTAAGGTTGTGTTGAATGTATTTGTTTGGATTAATGTATCCTGCAGGTTCTTGATCTCCTGTTTCAATACTTTTTAAAAGGGCAGCTACTTTTTCTTTATTTGAAAGTTCCATCTTTTTATTTTTTTGAATTTCTACGTTATTGAATTGCTCACCATGGTTTGCTGAAAATGCCATGGATAATACTACTGTTGCACTTATTAATATCTGTTTCATTGAATTTGAATTTGATAATGCAAAGTAGCAGCAGCGCTTCAGAAATAAGACGGTACAAAAAGGACTATGAATGATACTTTTAAGCCGATGGGTATTTTTCACGGAACTCTACAGGAGTCTCGTTGGTGTGTTTTTTGAAGTATTTAATGAAGTTGGTTGGTTCTTCAAAACCCAGTGAATAAGCTATTTCTTTGATGTTTTCGTTGGTGTGTACCAGCAATCTTTTGCATTCGAGTAAGATTCGCTCGTCAATGATATTTTTTGGAGTCTTACCGTAAATTTTTGTAGTGGTGTGATTTAGCCTTTTAGGAGAAATATTCATTGCATCAGCATAAAATCCAACGCTCTTGTGTTTGATAAAATGTTTGTCTAACAGGTCTTTTAGTTGCAAGGCATATTCCAGGTGAATGTCTTTCTTTAGTTCAATAAAACCTTGCTTTTTTCTTTCTCTTTCAGCGTGTAGTAATACGTTTCTTAGATCGTTTCGGATGATATCAGCCTGATATTCATCTTTCAAACTTTTAGACTCTTGTTCAAGTCTTGTGATGGTAGACGCAATCAGAGTATGTGCAATGTTAACCTGCGATATAGAAAGCAAATCGTTAAACAGAATACTGCTCTTCAGAAACTGCGTATCATCTTGTGTTTTGCAAAAGAAGTTATCAGTAAACAGTATGGCTTTACCTTTGAATGGAGTAGTGGTGTCAAAAAGTTGAACACTGCCTTTGTTAATGAACAACAATGAGTTCGGTTTAATTTTAATAGGATTGAAATCGATTATATGAGTTGGAGTACCTTCTTGAAACCAAAATATTTGGTAGAATTCAGCCCGATGAGGTATTTTAATTTTATCAGAAAACGCATTGAAAAGCAAATCGAAATCTATGATTTCAAATTCTTGTGGAAGTCCTTTTTTAAAGTCGTATTTCTGAATTTCCTGAGTCATCACTAGCAGTTTATAGTCAAATACAGCAGCTCAGCAAAGTTATATGCGAGTTGGTTAACCAGTGATTTATTTCAGATAATACACGCTTATTTAAATCTGCCCTTGACTATCAACTCCCATTTTCTTCAAAATGCGAATGACTTTTTTGCCTTCGACTTCGCTCAGTCAACGACATCTCCTCTTTATACTTTGTACATAATTCTTGATACCTCACTTGTGAAACTCTTTGTGCTCTTTTGTGTCTTTTGTGGTTGGAAAAGAAGGGGGCGGTAAATCATCTGTTTCCCTCGATACAATACCTCACTACGCTCGGTATCACTCGGGATGACAGTTTCTTGGTACTTGGTTCTTAATACTTCGTACCTCTTTTGTGAAAGTCCTTTGTGTCCTTTTGAGCCTTTTTGGTTCGAAAGAATGATACAGTTCCGTTAGCGCAGTAGAAAAATATTGGCACAAAAAAAGCCCCGATTTCTCGGGGCTCTTTATCTGTATAAATTAGTTCATCAACCCTTATTGTTTTACAAACTGAACGTTTGCAATAACTTTTACTTTATCTGAAACAACAATGCTACCAGCTTCAGTAACAGCGCTCCAGCTTAGGTTAAACTCTTTACGGTTAATTTCACCAGTTACTTCAAAACCAGATTTAGTTTGTCCGTAAGGATCAACAGCAATACCGTTGAATTCAACATCTAAAGCAACCTCTTTAGTTACTTCGCGGATAGTTAAATCACCCACTAATTTTTCGCCATCAAATGATTTAGAAACAAATTTCATTTCTGGATATTCTTCAGCATTGAAGAAATCGTTTGATTGCAAGTGACCATCACGATCAGCGTTGTTTGTATTGATAGAAGCTGTTTCAACCGTTACCGTTGTTTTAGCTCCAGAGAAATCATCTCCTTCAGTTTCGATTTCACCACCGAATTTCTCGAAATGTCCGGTTACAGTTGAAATCATCATGTGTTTTACTTTAAAAGTAATCTCAGAGTGTGTTGGGTCCATTACCCATTTTGAAGTTGCCATATTGCGTTTTGTATTAATTGTTATAGTTTGATTTTTAAACTCTTAGCTCAATTGCATAGGGACTTCCATCAACAATACTTTGCTATTAGCTGATGGAGTTATTGGCATTTCAGTTGTGTTCCAAACTCCCATACCATCGCGTTTGCCTAAAAGCTGATCGCCAATTTGCGCTTCGCCTTCAATAACAAACACATAAACCCCATTGCGTGTATCTTTCAATTGATAATTTACTGGTTTCGATTCAGTAAACTCACCCAAATGGAACCATGCATTTTGGTGAATCCAAACACCTTCATCGTCTGCATTGGGTGATAATATTTGTTGGAAGTGATTTTTGATGTCTTTGTTTTCCAACGTAATTTGATCGTAACGCGGTGTTACGTTCTTTTTGTTGGGGAACAACCAGATTTGTAAGAAACGAACTTGTTGATCTTCATTGCGGTTGTACTCACTGTGAAAAATACCAGTTCCGGCACTCATCACCTGTATATCGCCTTGCTTAATCACAGCCACGTTATTCATGCTGTCTTTGTGTTCTAAATCGCCTTCCAATGGAATCGAAATAATTTCCATGTTATCGTGTGGATGCGTTCCAAAACCTCTTCCAGGTGCCACTTGATCGTCATTCAATACGCGTAAAACACCAAAGTGCATTCTGTCTGGATTGTGGTAATTGGCAAAACTGAATGTGTGATGCGTATCTAACCAACCGTGGTTGGCATGTCCTCTTGTATTGGCTCTATGAATTACTGCATTCATCACTTTTTCCTCCTTATTTGGCAAGTGGTTAAATCCCACTTGATTCATTAGTTTATTGTATGTAGATTCTTCTTTTTTACTCGTATTTGCTGTGGCTACGGCAGGAACAATGGCTGCTGCAGCTCCGGTGGTTATTGTCTTCTTCAAAAAGTCTTTGCGTTTCATACTTCTTTGAATTTGTTGAAACAAAAGTCGGGAGTATACTAGAGGTAGGGCTTACGAGAATCAGGCGAAGAGTTATAAAAATCCGACATCAGCGGTTTTTGCGGAACTCAGAGGGCGAATTTCCATCGCATTTCTTGAAAAATGCACTGAAGTGAGAAGATTCAGAGAATCCTAAGTTGTAGCCAATTTCTTTGGTAGAAAGATCTGAGAAATATAGCATTCTACGGGCTTCGGTGTGTAATTTGGTTTGGATGTACTCTTTAGCCGTTCGGCCAATGAGTGATTTTACCGTTCTATTGAGGTGGTCTGCTGTAATGTTTAATGCATCAGCATATTGTGTACTCGAGTGCCATTCTTGATAGTGCTGGTCTACTAATTCTTTGAAATTTCGAAGCAATGAGTTTCCAGCTTCAACCTGCTGCAAATTGTCATCGGTTAGCGTACACGTATTGTTACACAAAATCAAAAACAACTTTAAATAAGCGCCAATAGCTTGTTTGCGGAGCTTCTTATCAGAATGATAATAAGTAAACATCTGCTCGCAATACTCAGTAAGTTGCTCCAACTGATCTGCAGCCAATGGAAGTGGAGGAGCCACTCCGTAATCATTGAACAAATTCAAATCTTTGATGAAACTCTGTGGAATGTTGTTCTCAATCAAAAACTGATTGGAAAATACCATGGAGAAACCAAAAGACTGTTCGTATTCAATAACCTGATGCACTTGACCAGGAGAAATAAAGAAAGCCTCGCTTGGATTTAAATCGTATTCCTGAAAATCAATGATGTGTTTTCCGCGTGCTTTTTGTACCAATAAGATGGTGTAATAATCGTGTCGGTGCGGAGTATCAGGTTTGCCATTGTGTTTGATGTAGATATCTTCCATGCGCGAAATACCGAAGTTCTTCTCCGGATCTTGTTTGTGCACATTCTGATATACTTTAATCGAATCTGGCATTACATGATGTATTCATCGTCAACAGGTTGAATGGGCTCAGGTGTTTTTTGGTAACCCAACATTTCTAACAAGTTGATTTCAATGGTACGCGTAATTTGATTCAGTGGAATACTGGTTGGAATTTCATCAAACGGATTCACTAAGGTTTGACCAATGAATTGTGTGGTTAAGAATACATAACCGATCATGGTTCCGAAAGCAATAGACCACATATCAACATAATCGGCAGTAACGATGGTAACACTGATAATGAAAATCCAAGTAAATACTTTGGTGTAGTAATAATATGGAGTAGGGAACACGGTGTTTTTAATGCGTTCAGATTTCCCCATTTCATCGCTAAAGCGGATGAGTATTTTACTCAACTCCAAAAACTGAAATCCATCAATGTAGCCTTTGTCGTAAGCATCTTGCAAATCTTTGGTTTGGATATGCAAAATAGCGTTGTGTAAGTTCGATTGCGATTCGATTTCTGCAATATCTTCTTCCGATAAATATTCGCGATAAAGTGTTCGATCGCTTTTACGCAAGTTCGATTTTAAAGCATATAAAAAAGCGATATGGCGTTTCACCATGCGTTCTTTCAAGGTGTTTACAAATAGCGGATCGCCACCATTGGGCTTTAAAAAATGGATGATTTGTCGAGCCCAACTTCTTGAATCGTTAACAATCTCGCCCCAAACTTTTCGAGCTTCCCACCAACGGTCGTATGCCTGGTTGTTATTGAAACCAATGAAAAAGGCGAGGGCAGTACCCAAAATGGTTGGTATAAGCGGAGGAAAATCAATGTAGTGAACAAACAAGTGTTTATCGGCAAGATAAGCTCCAACACAGGTTAAGAAATCTGTTAGAAAGCTTCGCCACGTATTTTCAACTACACGACTCCACTTCACTTTTGGGGCGATCATCATAGCGTATAAACGATTTTCAAAATTTGAGTTACTTGTATTAACATGCGATTTCTCGAAAATAGAAATAAAACCGCTAGGATGTATTCAATTAGGCCATAGCCTTGCAATGATAGTGACCGATGAATTTTGGTTTTCAAACCATATGAAAAGTTGAAAATAGCTCATTTTCATTGCTATAATTTCAAATATGAGGTAATTCTCCATTAATTAAGAGTTAACCGATTTAACATATAATTAGTGCTTTGTAACTTACGTATCACAAGGGTTCTGTGAGTTTTAAAGATGAAAATGCTGAAAAATTGAAGTGAGATTTTTATCGAGATATAGAGCCTGTATCCAATAGCATTTGTACTATTGAAGAGCGAATAACAACTCCACGAACCCCCAACTAAAAAAAACTCCAATTATTAACTTTTATGATTGCTGAAAAAGTGAAAAACGAAGCAAAGAAGCAGGGTATGCTTGCCAATGTGATGCGGCAGTTTAACCATGCTTCAGACGTAATCGACTTAAACCCCAACATTCGAAAAATTCTGGAAGTAACCAACAACGAGTTGGTAGTGCATTTTCCTGTGAAAATGGACGATGGAACAGTAGAGGTATTTACTGGGTATCGCGTACAACACAACAATTCATTAGGTCCATACAAAGGTGGTTTGCGTTATCACCCTACGGTTGATTTAGATGCAGCGCGTGCATTGGCTATGTGGATGACCTGGAAAACAGCTTTGGCTGGAATTCCTTACGGTGGTGCTAAAGGTGGTATCCAATTAGATCCTAAGAAATATTCCACTTCAGAATTAGAGCGCATAACTAGACGCTTTACGTATGCATTGGGCGATAACATCGGGCCAGAATTAGATATTCCTGCTCCAGATGTCAATACCAATCCACAAACAATGGCGTGGATCTTAGACACGTATATGTCTACCAAAGCTCCAAACGAGCGTTCAACGAACTTACACGTTGTAACGGGTAAACCTATCGGAGCCGGTGGTTCTGAAGGTCGCGACCGTGCAACAGGGTTTGGTGTTTATTTAACCATCAAATTCTGGGCTGAGAACAACAACGTTGAGTTGAAAGGTAAGAAGTTCATTGTTCAAGGTTTTGGTAACGTGGGCTACTGGGCTGCTTTCTTCTTAGAGGAAGAAGGAGCGAAGCTAGTGGGTGTTCAAGATGCGTTTGGTACTATCTATAACGAAAACGGTATGGATGTTCAAGCATTGAATGAGTATCAATTGGCTAACAACGGTACCGTACAAGGATTTAAAGAAGCGCAGGCGGTTGATCCAGCAGATTTCTTTGCTCTTGATTGTGATATCTGTGTTCCAGCTGCTTTGGGTAACCAAATCACAGAAGACAATGCAGATTCAATTAAAGCACAAGTAATTGCTGAAGGTGCAAACGGACCAACTGATGTTGCTGCTGAGCAAATCTTATTGCAAAAAGGAGTAACAATCATTCCAGATATCTTGTGTAACTCAGGTGGTGTAATTACCAGTTACTTTGAGTGGTTGCAAAACCGCAATGGCGAGATTTGGCCTATTGAAGAGGTGATGGAGAAGTTGGAAAAGAAATTGCGTATTTCTTTCAATAAGGTGCAAAAAGTAGCTGAAGAGCGTAAAGTAGATGCACGTACAGCTGCATTCATTATCGCTATTGAGCGCTTACAACAAGCTTATGTAGATCGTGGTATTTTCCCATGATATTGGCTTGGAACAATAAATCGAAAAGGCTACTTCAGTTGTGAGGTAGCCTTTTTTGTTATTGCTTGATAATCTTTAAAGTTTCTTGTTTTTCATTACTATAAGTGATGTTAACAAAATAAACACCAGCTTCATCAACTGCAATGGAGTAGTTGGTTGAATGGACTTCAATCATTTTAACCAATTTACCATCAATAGAATAGATGCTAATGGTTTCTATTTCAAGATCAGACTGTAAAGTAAATTGAGTGTTGGATGGATTGGGGTAAATAGTAGTGTTTGAATTTGTATGCTCAACTACATCTTCAGTTGAAGTGATGAATTGAGTGTTGTAGTTGATTTTTGGTAGGTTTACTTTGTATACA
>MDTF01017616.1_pt1 | contig 10095 bp, 9 predicted proteins | sample 811191 | NCBI WGS metagenome assembly MDTF01 (sample SAMN05326649, study PRJNA326480) | marine metagenome | isolation source: seawater | place: Southern Ocean | collected 2011 | reverse complement strand
TACACCGTTGATTCAACGTGTAATGATATGCGTATAGATCGCTGGATAAGAGCAACTTTAGGTAAAATTCCTCAAGGGTTGATTGAAAAAAATCTAAGAGCTGGAAAAATTAAATTAAATAAAAAAAAGATAAAAAGTTCTCATAAAGTTAAAACTAATGATGAGGTTGATTTATTTAATATTAATTTTAAAGAGTCAATAATTCAAAAAACAATTAAATTTGAACCTTCTAAAGAGATCATTAAATCAAATGAAGATCAGATAATTGATAATAATGATAACTTTATTGTCCTAAATAAAAGTTCTGGTATTGCAGTACAAGGGGGCACTAAGTCTAAAAAAAATCTTGTTGATATATTTGCAAAAAGTGAAATTTTTAAAAATACCAAACCTTACACAGTCCATAGATTAGACAAAGATACATCTGGAGTTTTTATCATGGCAAAAACAAGGGAAAGCGCTCAATTATTTACCTCATTATTTAGATTACGAAAAGTTCACAAAACTTATTTGGCTATTTGCCATGGAGAACTTGATAAGGATTCTGGAGAATGGAATGATGATTTGATTAGATATGATGGAGAAAAAAAAATAATAGAAAAAGCAAAAACTTTATATAAAGTTATTGATAAAAATTCAGAAGCAAGTTTAGTGGAATTAAAGCCTATTACTGGACGTAAACATCAGCTTCGAAAACAGTTGTACGCGATAGGACAGCCAATTTTTGGTGATATTAAATACAAGCTATCTAACTCCAGTAAAGGTCTTAATAAAAATTTGATGCTTCATTCTTATCAAATTAGGTTTATGATAAATGATGTTAAACACACATATACCGCTTTATTACCAGACTACTTTAGAAAATTATTAAAAGTTAAACGCTTAAATTTTCTAAATTTGAGATAAATTTTTTAACTAGAATTTCTTCGATTTTATCAAATTTAAGTTTAGAAATTTTTTCTAAATTAGTAACCCCTTTATCTTTAATTCCACATGGTATAATTTTATTATAAGGATCTAGATTATTATTTATGTTTATTGAAAAACCATGATAAGCTATCCATTTACTTACTCTTACTCCTATAGCGGCAATTTTTTCTAATTTTCCTTTATTATCAAACCAGATACCAATATTTTCCCTATCTGCATGACTTTTGATTTTAAATTGTTTTAAAGTTTCTATAATTGTGTCTTCAATTATTGAAATAAACCTTCTTATATCTTTTTTTTTATTTCTTAAATCTATAACAAAATAGAACACTAGCTGACCAGGCCCATGATAAGTTATTTTACCCCCACGATTTGTTTCATGGATATTGATTGATTTATCAAGAATTTCGTCTTTTGAATAACTTGTACCTGCTGTAAAAACAGGTTCATGTTCCAAAATCCATACAAGTTCTTTACCATTATTTTCACTAACTAATTTTAATCTAGCTTCAAGTTCAGCTATAGCTTCTTTGTATTTTATGGGTTTTGTTGACTTTTTGATCTCAATATTCATTAAAAAATTGTATTCTTTTTATTATGCACTAAAGGTTGCAGACTAATTAACTGGTAAATTTATGACTTTAACAAAGAAAATTAAAGATAAAAAAGTCAATTTTGAATTTAATAAAGAATATATAAAACTCTTAACTGATAAAATTTCAAATAATGATGCTGTTTTTATAACAAATTCATTTAAAGAAATGCATCCTGCTGATGCTGCGGATCTAATTGAAAATTTAAACCAAAATGACAGAGAAAGTTTAATAAAATTAAATGAGTTTAAGATAGATCCAGAGGTATTCATCGAACTGAATGAGTCTGTACAGTCAGAAATTATAAAGTACCTTTCTTCAGCATCAATAACAAGAATTCTTACAAATCTAGAATCTGATGATGCTATCAAAATATTAGAAATTGTTGATGAGAGTGAAAAAAATTCAATTTTAAGTGAGTTGCCACCTAAAGATCGCTTTGCATTGCTTGAAGGTCTTAGTTATCCTGAGGATAGTGCTGCTAGAATAATGCAAAGAAAATTTACTGCAATACCTAGTAATTGGAGTGTGGGTCAAACAATTGACTATTTGAGAGAAAATAAAGAGTTACCTGAAGAATTTTTAGAAATTTTTGTTGTAGATGAGAATTTTAAACCAATTGGAACAGTTCCATCTTCAAAAGTATTAAGAACTTCAAGAGAAACTAAAATGCTATCAATTATGAAAGATTCACCTTTTCTTGTACCGGTAAATATGGATAGAGAAGAGGTTGGTAATTTATTTGAAAATTACAATTTAAATTCAGCATGTGTGGTAGATAAAAATAATAAATTGGTAGGAATGATAACCTATGACGATGTTTTGACTGTATTAAATGAAGAAGCTGAGGAAGATGCTTTAAGATTAGCAGGAGTTGGTGATGAAGAAATTACTGATGGAGTATTTGTTAAAACAAAAAGAAGATTTAACTGGTTACTACTGAATTTATTCACAGCTTTTCTAGCTACTTGGTTTATTAGTTTGTTCGGAGCTACCATTGAGCAAATGGTTGTACTTGCTTTTTTAATGCCAATTGTAGCTTCAATGGGAGGTAATGCTGGTATGCAGACCTTAGCAGTAACTGTAAGAACCTTAGCAACAAATGATTTAACCAAGAATAATTTTAATCAAAATATTTTAAAAGAATTTAATATTGGTATTTTAAATGGAATTATATTTGCTATTATCAGTTCTATTGTTGTTCAAATATGGTTTCAGGATATTCAACTATCTTTAATTATATCAATTTCTATGATTATAACCATGATAGTAGCAGGACTTTTTGGAATAGTTGTTCCCGTCACATTAAAAAAAATGAAGATTGATCCAGCCATTGCATCGAGCGTTTTTGTAACTACAATTACAGATGTAATAGGGTTTGTATCTTTTCTAGGTGTTGCGGCTTATTTTTTATAAATTATCAATCATTCTTATTTCATTTAAATAATAAGCAATAAATATTTTAGAATTTATAATATTATCTGTCTCTTTTAAATTTTTTATATTTCTGTTTTCCAAGTAATCAATTTTGATTTGGTATCTTTCCATTAAATCTCCTTTTTTGAGTGCTAAGTATTTATTGACTGCATTTTTTTTTGAAATTAGTTTTTTTAATTTTATTAATTCTTTAAAAATTTTTTTCGCAATTGTGAGATCCTTTCGACTTAACAATAGATTTCTTGAAGAAAGAGCAACTTTATTTATTGATCTTAATGTCTTACATTTTATAATTTTTACTTTATATCTATTTTCAAGAAATTTTTTTACTAGGTAGTATTGCTGATAATCTTTTTCACCCATGAATATTTTATTTGGATGTATCAATTTAGTTAATCTATCCATTACATCCAAAACACCTTCAAAATGTTCTTTTCTATAATTTGCACATAAAATAAGGTCAGTTTTGTTTAGTTTGATTTTTTTGTTCCTTTTATTGCTATAAATATCTTTGACCTTAGGTGTGAAAACATAATCAACCTTTAATTTTTTAAGTATTAATAAATCTTTATTAATATTTTTTGGATAATTTTTTAAATCTTTTTTACTGTTAAATTGAGTTGGATTAATGAATATACTAACTATTGTTTTGCTACATTCTTTTTTAGATTTCAATATCAAATATTCATGACCTTTATGGATACTGCCCATTGTCGGAACAAACCCTAAATTATGATCATTTTTTAATTCATTTTTAAGATCATTACTGTCTAATACAATTTTCATTTGTAATAATTATTTTAATAAGTAAAACATTTAAATGATTAAACAAGCTATTATTCCCTTAGCTGGGCTTGGCACGCGACTTCTTCCATTAACTAGCGTTTTCCCTAAAGAGCTTTTACCGATAAATGGTAAACCTGGAATTGAATATATTTTAGATGAGTGCCTAGAAGCTGGCATCAAAGAAGTAATCTTTATAATTTCTAAAAAGAAAGAAATGATAAAAAATTACTTTTTTAAAGATCAGTTTTACAAAAAAATTATTAAGAAAAAAAAAGATCCTAGAATTATTGAGGAATACAAAAAAATATTAAAATATAGAAAAATGATAAAATTTGTTTATCAAAATAAACCATTAGGTACTGGAGATGCTGTTTTAAAAGCAAAAAAATTTATCAAAGATGATTATTTTTTAATGTTATTACCTGATGATTTGATAATTAAAAATAATTGCTCATCTTCTATGATCAAGATTCATAAAAAATATAACTCATCTGTTATGGCTAGTATGAAAGTAAAAAGAAATTCTGTTACAAGATGGGGTATTTATAAATTTAGTAAAAATTTAGATAAAAATAACTATTTAATTGATGATGTGGTAGAAAAACCTTCTATAAAAAAAGCACCTTCAAATAAAGCTGTTATTGGTAGATATATTTTGCCTAAAAAAATATTTAAAAAATTATTAAAACAAGAACCTGGAAAAGGTGGAGAAATTCATATAACTGACGCAATTCAATCGTTAATTAAAGAGAGTGAAAAATTTATTGCACATAACTTTTCAGGAAAATATTTAGATTGTGGAACTATGAAGGGTTATATTAAATCATCCATGGAGATTTCTAAATTATGAAATTGTGTATGATTGGAACTGGCTATGTTGGACTTGTTAGTGGTGTTTGTTTTTCAGATCTAGGTAATGATGTTATTTGTGTTGATAAGGATACGACTAAAATTAACAATCTTAAGAAAGGAATTATACCAATTTATGAACCTGGGCTTCAAGAATTAGTTTTAAAAAACGTTAAAAATAAAAGGTTAATGTTTTCTAATGATCTTAAAAATTCTGTTAAAAAATCTGATATAATTTTTATTTGTGTGGGCACACCCACTAAAAAAGGTGGCAAGAGTGCAGATTTAAGTCAAATTTACAGTGTTGCCAAGGAATTGGCAAAGTCTCTTAATAAATTTAAAATCATTATAACAAAGTCTACTGTACCAGTTACTACAGGAGATGAAGTTGAAAAAATTTTAAATCAAAAAAACTCAAAAAAAAAATTTTCAGTTGTGTCAAATCCAGAATTCTTAAGAGAAGGCGAGGCTATAAGAGATTTTACATTCCCAGACAGAGTAGTAATAGGTTCTAATGATTTTAAATCTAATAAAATTTTAAAAAGTCTTTATTCTCCCTTAATAGCTAAAGGTGCAAAATATGTTCATACATCACGTAAAGCAGCTGAATTAATTAAATATGCATCTAATGCATTTCTAGCAACAAAAATTACTTTTATTAATGAGATAGCAAATTTATGTGAACAAATAAATATAAATGTTGATGATATAGCAATAGGTATGGGTCTAGATCAAAGAATAGGAAGTCGCTTTTTAAGAGCTGGGCCAGCTTATGGAGGATCTTGTTTTCCAAAAGATACTAAAGCTATTACATCTACAGCTGATAAATTTAAAACAAATTTATCTGTTATAAAGTCTGTTATTAAATCAAATGAAAATAGATCTAAATTATTATTAAAAAGAGTTTATGAAATTTTAAATAATAAGATTAAAAATAAACAAATTAGTTTCTTAGGGGTCACATTTAAAGCAAACACAGATGATATGAGAGATTCTTCTAGTTTAACAATGATCCCTCAATTATCTAAAAAAGGTGCTTTAATTAGATACTTTGATCCAACCGGTTTTAAGAAAGATTTCATAAAATATAAAAATGTTCAATATAAGGAAACTATAGATGAATGTTTAGCTAAAGCTGATTTAATTATAATTCACACTGAGTGGAATGATTTCAAATCTTTAAATTTTAAGAAATTATTAAAAAATAAAAGAGTAATTTTATATGATATGAGAAATCTTTATTCTCCAATTAAAATGAAAAAGCAAAATATCAAATATTTTAGTGTTGGAAGGTCTCTATAATTTTTAAACTAATTCGAAAATAGCATCTACTTCAACGGCAACTCCAAGAGGAAGGCTGTTAGTACTTACAGCAGCTCTTGTATGCATTCCCGATTCACCAAAGATTGCAGCCATTAAATCAGACGCACCATTAATTACTTTTGGTTGCTCTGTGAATGTTTCCGTTGAGTTGACAAAACCTGTTAGCTTTATACATGATTTTATTTTTGATAAATTTCCACCACATGCATTTTTTGCTTGTGTAACTATGCCTAAGCCGCATCTTTTTGCTGCTTGATATGCTTGATCAGTATCTAAATCCTTACCTACTTTGCCCTTAATCAGCTCACCTTTTTCATCAATTGAAATTTGTCCAGATATATAAAGTAATTTGCCTACTATTTTTGTTGCAACGTAGTTACCAGCTGGTGCTTTAGCTTCAGGTAGTTTTATATTTAATTCATTAATTTTTTCTTCAAAACTCATATTTAATCCTTTTTTTCTTTATTTTTATTTTCATTAGACCATGTTTCACTTTGGTAATTTTTGGCACTTTTAGCAAAATTAGCTGTCTTGCATGCTAGGTATTTAGGATTAAACTTGCTATGTACGGAACAATCTTTCAACTCAGCTGCAAAAGAGTTCAAAGATAATGTGGGTATAAAAATTGCAATTAGTAATATTTTTTTCATATTTAATCTTTCTTTTTCTTTTTCTTTTTCTTTTTTTTAGTTTTATCGTATTCTTTCCTTTTCTCAATTAATATTAATGCCTCTTCCATTGTTAGTTCTGTGGGGTCTTTTTCTTCTGGTATTGTTGCATTAAGAGACTTGTACTTTATATATGGTCCATATTGACCCTTCATCACTCTTACTGGCTTTTTGTCTTCTGGATGTTCGCCTAGATCTTTAATAATTGAAGATGACATTCTACCAGGTTTAGCTTCAGCAATTAAAGATATTGCTCTATTTAAACCTATCGAAAATATTTCTTCAATATTTTCTATCCTAGCTGATTTATTTTCACATTTTAAGTAGGGACCAAATCTTCCAGTATTTAATGAAATTTCTTTTTGGTTATCTGGATTTATTCCTAATATTTTTGGAAGTAAACATAAAAACTGAGCTTTTTGTAAGTCAATATTTTCTAACTCTAAACCTTTAGGTATAGAAACATTCTTTAAAAGTTCATTAATGTCTGATTTAGTTTTTTTTGTTTTCTTTTTTTTTTTTGTAATTTTTTCTTCCGGAATTTTTTCTAATATTTTTTCATATTGTAGGTAGGGACCAAATCTTCCATTTTTGAGGTATATATCATTACCATTTTCATGCTTTCCAATGAATTTGGGTTCTGCTAATTGAGATTGTGCTGCTGCTTTAGCCTTAGACAAGGGTCTTGTAAATTTACATTCTGGGTAATTAGAGCAGCCGATAAAAGCACCTCCTCTAAAACTATTTTTTAAACTTAAAGTGCCTGACTCACATAATTGACATTTTCTTATTACTTTTCCTTCAGCATCTTTATCAAATATTAGCGTTCCCAAACTGTCGTTTAACAAATCTAATACTTCTCTTGTTCTCTTTTCTTTTACTTCTAGAACATTATTGTTAAAATCTTTCCAAAACATTTCTAAAACTTTTATCCAACTTTCTTTTCCCGTTGTAATCTCGTCTAATTGATCTTCTAATTCTGCTGTAAAATTATAATCAACATACTTAGAAAATAATTTTTCTAAAAAAGCAGAAATTAATTTTCCACGATCAGTAGGAAAAAATCTTTTATTTAAAATTTCAGCATATCCACGGTTAGCAATTGTTGAAATTATACTCGCATACGTTGATGGTCGACCTATACCAAGTTCTTCTAATTTTTTTACAAGACTTGCTTCAGAATATCTCGGCGGTGGCTGCGTAAAATGTTGCTCGTCTATAAGCGACTCAATATTAATTGGTCCTTTAGACATTTCAGGTAAAATAGCCTCATCGTCATCTTTGTTTGGATTAGGAAAAATTTTTAAAAATCCATCAAATTTTAATACAGAGCCACTAGTTTTACAGATAGTGTTATTGTCATTAGATGTAATTGTAATTGTATTACGATCAAATTTAGCAGTTTCCATTTGAGAAGATAAAGCTCTGCTCCAAATTAAATTATAAAGTTTTTGTTGATCTGTACTTAAGTATTTTTTAACTGAATCTGGCATTCTACCAACATCGGTAGGTCTTATAGCTTCATGAGCTTCTTGAGCATTTTTAGCTTTTTTTCCAGAATAATTTAAAGGGTTTTCAGGAAGATATTCTTTACCATAATTATTTTTTATAAACTCCCTAAAGTCTGAAATTGCATCAGTTGATAGATTTGTGCCATCTGTTCTCATATAGGTTATTAAACCTATTGTTTCACCATCAATTTCAATGCCTTGATATAATTTTTGAGCAATTTGCATTGTTCTTGAAGCGCCAAACCCAAGTCTACTTGATGCCACTTGCTGCAAGGTAGATGTCGTAAACGGACCTGATGGGTTTCTACTTACTACCTTGGAGGAAATATCGCTTATATTAAATTTTTTATCTTTAACATTTTTAATTGCCTTATCTATCTCAACTTTATTTCTAAAAGAAAATTTTTCTATTTTTTCTCCATTAAGCTGAAATATACTTGCTGTAATTGAGCTTTTTTTATCATCTTGAAAATCAATACTTAAGGTCCAAAATTCTTCAGGGTCAAAAGACTCGATTTGATGTTCTCGTTCCGTTACTAGTTTCAATGCTACAGACTGCACTCTTCCAGCTGATTTTGATCCTGGCAATTTTGTCCATAAGATAGGTGAAATATTAAATCCAACCAAATAATCTAGTGCTCTTCTAGCCATATAAGCGTCAACTAATAATTGTTCAATTTTTCTCGGATTATCAATGCCATGAGTAACAGCTTTTTTTGTTATCTCATTAAACACAACTCTTTCAACTTCTTTATCTTTTAATAGGTTTTTTTCATTTAAATATTCTTTTAGATGCCAAGCTATCGCCTCACCTTCGCGATCAGGGTCAGTTGCTAGAATTATTTTAGAAGATTCTTTAGCAGCATCGATAATTTCTTTTAAATATTTTTTTGAAAAACTATCAACTTCCCATTCCATTTTAAAATTATTTTCTGGATCAACAGACCCATTTTTAGATGGAAGATCTCTAATGTGACCATAGCTAGCTAAAACAATATAGTCATCACCCAGATATTTATTTATAGTTTTAGCTTTAGCTGGACTCTCAACTATGACTAGATTCATAATTTAATAAACTACCCAAAAGAGTCTGATAGTCAAATTAATAAATTTTTGTCTTACTTTCATCTTTATTTTTCAGACGTTTGACGTTTTCTCTATGGGTATAAAATATTAAAACAAACATTATTATAAAAAATGTTGAATTTTCATTATCAAAAAATATTAAATAAATTGGTATTATTAAGCTAGCAACAAGTGATGATAGAGATGAATATTTTGAGATCAAAAATGTAGTCAACCAACCTATAATGAATATAAATCCATAGATTAAATTTATAGAAAAAAGTATCCCAATATAAGTGGCAACTCCTTTACCTCCTTTAAATTTTAACCAAACAGGAAAAACATGACCCAAAAATGTACATAACGAAGCAATAAATATATAATCAGGGTGATTAAATTTTACGTATAACACGGGTAATATAGCCTTTGAAATATCTAGTGCTAATGTAGAATAACCTAGTAATTTGTTACCAGTTCTTAAAGTATTTGTAGCACCAATATTTCCTGATCCTATATCTCTAATATCTTGTTTTAAAAATATTTTTGTTAGAATAAAGCCAAAAGGTATTGAGCCCAGCAGATATGAGCTTAAAGTAATGGTTAAATATTCCATTTTTATAACTTAAATAGTTCTTTACCTTTTACAAATGTATTTAAGACTTTACCTTGGAGTTTTTTGTCTTCAATTGAGGTGTTTTTAGACTTTGATACAAGTTTATCTTTTTTAACAACCCATGGCTTGTCAATATCTACAATACAGAAATCAGCATCATTTCCAATTGAAAGGTTTCCCTTATTTATCTTTAGTATTTTGGCTGGATTTGAAGTTAAAGCTTTAATGATAGTTTCTAGTTTTACAGAACCGTTGTGATGTAATTCCAAACTAAGAGATAACAAAGTTTCTATACCAGATGCACCAGTTGAAGCTTGAGC
>MDTF01008162.1_pt1 | contig 10097 bp, 5 predicted proteins | sample 811191 | NCBI WGS metagenome assembly MDTF01 (sample SAMN05326649, study PRJNA326480) | marine metagenome | isolation source: seawater | place: Southern Ocean | collected 2011 | reverse complement strand
TTTCCCAGTATCTTCTTTCATTTCTGCGATTTCATCTAAATTATAATGATCGATTTTTGTTTCGGCAACGAATAATTCATTTATTTTCTTTTGCCATGCAGCTGCTTTTTGTCCACTTTTTATTCTTTTAGACAACGAATCATTCTTCGCATCTTTTAAAATAACATTCTTTTCATATTTATATTTGGCTTCTTTGCCATGTGGTAAATAAATAGGTACTAATGTACCCAATAAATTAGATTCCATATCAAGCATAAGACTGATAAAAATAAGTTCAAATTGGAGAGAAAAAAAAAGAGAAAAAAAAAGGTGTCAGTTAAATACATGATTGAAAAAAATATACCACACAACAACCAGATCTTGTTATGTAAAACACCAAATATATATCCAGGATCAATTATATGCAACCCTTGCACTTCCACTCGCTGTCAATAAACAGACTTATCTCTCTCTCGCTCTCTCTTTCTTCTTGTCCCTCTCTATGAGCTTACCTGTCTATAATTTTAATTAATACTTGTGCGTTGCCATCTAATAATTTAATTTCTTTTTGATAACTTTTACCATCTTTTCTTTTAGGATTAGCTACACAATCTTCTAATATTTTTTCTGCTTCTTCCGTTTGACAGTCAGCAATAAAACCAGAGGGAGGTTTTCCAGCATACACTGGCAATTGATAAAAGCCACTCAATATTGTACCAGCATCAAACAATGGTATACATGTCCATCCAACGTTTTCAACTTTTAATATTTGTGGATCTGTTTTTTTTTTACCATTTTTAATGACACAAGATTTAATTTCCAAGACCAATGTTGAATTGTGATCTAATTCTTTACCTATGATATCGGTCCAATCATCTAGATATCGTTGACTGGGTGCGCCACTCTTCCAGTCGTGCCGAGTCGTAAAATAGACTTCTTCAGTCATTTTTGGATCGGAATACCATCCACCCGGTGGATTTGTACAATAAATGACTTTATTGATTTGTTTGAAAGCAGATTTTTTTTTAAAATTATACAACCGTTCTATTTTGACTTTAAAACCAGCATCTGGATGATACGAAACAATACCTTGAGGATGCAACATGTCTTGTGGTTTTTGATCCATTCGAGTCGTACACCACTTGATTAAAGTTTCGTCGTCGACCGTAGATGATTCCCATTTATCTACTTTTTAATTTCTTTTAGCTTTTTCTGCACGATCTCTTAGTGTTATATTTTCTTGTTTTTTTCTATAGTTGTATAAATTTTCTTCGTGAATCGATGGAGTGGCATGAACACTGTCGTAGTCTCCTTCTTTGTATCCTTTGAACGGCGTCAACAACCCTAAATCTTCCCATTGCGATTGTTCCACACCTGTGTCGTGCTGCGATAAATTTTTAGTACCATCTTCTGATTTTGCTGCTGGTACAATTCTGACTAGCAATGTAGCGCAAGGTACTTTTGGATGTTTTTCTAAATTATGTACGGACCATTCTTGTTTTTGATCAGGGGCACCATAATAAATTGGTATTTGGTGTGCTCCTTTGTTCAACACATATTCCAACTGCGATGGGTTGTCAGGAGCATCTTTACTGCCTGGTTTACAAAACAGATTCAAACCACAGTAACCAACTACTTCAACTTTTTTAGATAATTCTTCGATTGTTTCGATACGAATATTTAAAGTAGAGGTTGGATCAAATTTATGTTCCGTTGTAGATTCGTTACGTCTATATTCCATTCTTAATTTCCATTCGGGACAAAAGACGTTGTCGTTCAACGTACACACACACGTCTCTTGTTTTTCTTCAGAAGACAATGCAACATATCCAAAATCATGATTAAAAATACGTGCCGTTACTTTAGGTATAGTGACATTATCGGGTAAAAATCTTGCACCATCTATATATAAATCAAAACCATCGCCATTACTAAACAAGGGTGTAGCTGGTGGTGGACCATGATCAATGAGAATGAATGCTTCACCACCTGCATCTTTTTTAGGTCCGTCTTCTTTTTTGGTGTCTTCTTTTTTCGTCTCTTCTTTTTTTGTCTCTTCTTTTTTTGTTTCTTCTTTTTTTTCTATTTTTTTACCAAACAAATCATCTGGTGCATGTCCACACGCATATACAATAACATGTAATTTCGTTTCTTTTGGTTCAGAAGCAGCATCGCCGGGTGGATTTGGAAATCGTACCGGTGGTGCCCAACAATCTAATTTTAATTCACCTAATTTTACATTTCCTTGACCAGCTGAATTGTTTTCCATGACATGAAAATAAGACCAATACACCGGTTGATTGTCTTCGTTTAATAATTCTACGCAACAGATAGGGTCGGTGGCATTTTCTGCCATAGTATCAAATTCATGTGCAAACATTTGTAATTTGTTTTCGTCTTCCGTTTCTTTCAAACACATCTCTTGCCAATTGTACTCGTCGTTGTCGTTCATTTCTGCATTTAATTCATCGTTCTTCCAATTGTATTTAATGATTTCTTTGTTTGTTAAAGTAGAAGCAGCGGATGAATGTATTTGTATTCTTGGTCGTAAAGAGACAACTTCACCACCGGCACCATCCATAGAATTCACTAGTTTAATCACAGCAATACCAAATCCATGCTCAGCTTTTGGAATCTTTGGTTTCTCCTCTGCTTTGACTTCTTCTTTCTTTTCTTCCACTTTTTTAACTTCTTTCTTTTCTTCCACTTTTTCAATTGGTTCTTCTTTTTTAATTTCTTCTTTTTTGGGAGATGCTTTCGGTGGTTCTTCTGTTTTTGTAGCTCGATTCGATGCAGCTGTTTTATAGTTTTCGTATTGATAGAAAGTAAGGTTTGAGAAAAAAGAAAAAGAGAGAGAGGAGAAAGAGGTAAGTTATACAAATATAAAAGATTGAAATAATATTTGAATAATACAGCACACACGTCGATTTGATTGTTGTCTTGGAGGTTCTTTTTGATTATAATAGGATGGATCATTCCGTTGTTGTGGTTCGCTATTAAATCGGACGGATTCTTCTCCTAAAGAGATATATTTATAATATGTATAAAAACCACACACACACACAACACAATACAAGTAGCAAAAAGTGAAACAAGAAAGAAAAGAAAAAAAACGAAACAGATATTACAAAAAAGAAAGAAATATAACAAACAAATGAGACAAAAAGATTTGTTTTAAACACACAAGACACACAAAACACACACACACAAATAATAGACAACTAGATGAAACAATACAAACAATCAAAACCAAAAACTATTTTAGAACAAAAAAACTTACTACTTGGACCATTCCTTCCTCTTCCTCTTCTACCTCTTGCACCACGTTTCCCACCCCCTTTTGGTTTACTACGTGTCACTCCTTTCACAGCAGCTGGGTAGCGATAATTGTATTGCGAGACACTTGGTTCAATGGACATAATTTTGGCTCTTCCATTATCACCTGCGTTCACTATTCTTACATAAATAGTTATATGTGGATTGTTCGGTAACGTGACATCATCTAATTTAGTCCATTGAATACTACCTCTTTGCAATGGCAATCGATGTAATCCACTGTTCAATTCTAATCGTACTCCTGGTTCATATTTAACACCATCCATGGGTGTAAAAAAATCCAAGGCTGTCCATCCAATGGATTCAAATCTTGGTTGTCCACCTGCTCCAGTTGAAGTAACACTTTGTACTTCCATAACAACACGTGTATGAGCAGCCATACCGACTTTACTTACTTTTCTAGTACCACCAAAGATAGCTTTTTGCAACTGATCGTTTTCTGGTTCACAATCAGCAATTGGCAATGCTTTTGGTTTCGTTTGCACTTGCGTATCAATGGCAAAGCAGTAGACCAATTGCAATTTACGAAAACGTGTTGGTACACCTAATGCGTAATCAAACCAAATAAATAGACCTTCGTCACTGTCGTATGTTTTCGATAACATTTCTTCACCATTATTGTTACCTGGCATTTCTTTGGCTAATATTCGTTGTATTCTTGCTGCTCTCAGTTGTCTTCTTTTTTCAGCCATGAACAACTCGTGTTCCGCTTCTTTTTCGTGTTCATCTGTTTTACGTTTTAAATCAGCTTGCATTTGTAGTAATGTTTGATGTTGTTCCAAACGATCCATTTCTAATCTCGTTTTAGTCAAATCAGATAAATGTTCCATATGTAATCGATACAATTCCGTATTTTTTAAAGGTCCTTGTGACAAAACAGTTAATTGACGCAATGCACTTTCATCTATTAAATCTTTCGAACTGCCACCGCCACCATTACTATTTTTACCACCACCCAACATAGCTAATTGTTGTTGCAATTGAGTATTAGCACCGTTGCCTCCGCCGCCTCCGCCACCTGCCAAAGCCTGCGTCATTTGCATCATCATATTTTGCATTTCTCTTTGTTGATTGCCATATTGGTTACCCATTTCTTTCTCTCGCATCATTTCTTCCATTTCACGTTGCATTTGTTGCCTTTCCATTTGCATTTGATGTTGCATTTGTTGTTGCATCATTTGTTGTTGCATCATTCCTTGTTGTTGCATTTGCATCGGTTGTTGTTGTTGTTGTTGCATACCATACATTCCTCCTTGCATTGGTTGTTGGTTGTACATCTGTTGCTGTTGCTGTTGCTGCTGTTGTTGCTGCTGCTGTTGCTGCTGCTGTTGTTGCTGCTGCCGTTGCTGTGGTGGAAAATTGGGATATTGACCTTGTTGTTGTTGCATTGGTGGTAAATTGGGTTGTCCTCCTCCTCCTTGTCTTGCCTTTTGTTTATTTTGGTAATCTCTTTCCAAAGTTTGAATTGCATACAACATATTTGGATCTTTATTTCTAGAATTTTGATAATCTCTTTTTAATGCTTCAATTTCCATTAAGATTGGATCATTGGAACCACTGGCACTATTAGAGCCATTAGACGATGGCTGTGACAAGGAGGCTTGTTGTACTGAGGAGGCGGCGGCATTGTTTTGTAAAGATGTTCTTCCTCTAGATTGTTGCGATGATGATGAATTGTTGGAATTGGAGCTGTTTTGATTTTGTTGCATCGATCTTTGTTGTGGACTATTTCTACCATTATTTAACGGTGCATCTAATTGCAAGACTGCACCTGTATCTGTCTCTGCTACCATTCTATCCAACTCATCGACCACTGTGCCTTGCAGTTTCACTCCCAATTCTTTTTTTCTTCTTAAATCTCTTTTTTCTGCTGCATTCAATGGTCCGCTACTTTTTTTTGTGTCTTCCAACGCTTGTTCGCCTTGTCCACCGCCGTGCAACATATTTTGTATATCTACTTGTGTTTCTTTGACATAGTTGCTGGCTTGTTCACTAAGACTGGAGGGATTGTTTAAGTTTCGCACTCCGTGGCTACCAATTTCTGCCAACTGTGAATCTAATTCTAATTGTTGCGCTTGATCGTTTTGTAACATTGACGTATGATCTAATTTTAATTTTTTTAATCTTATCGTTTCAGCACCTATCGATCCTTGTATATGTTCCACCATTTTAGTCAATTCTTCTTTGTCTGTACCCGAACCCGTCTCGTCAAACCCAACCAACAAACCGCTACTGGAGGCATTCATACTTTTTTTACCACTGCGATGTATTTCTGAATTTGTTTTTGACATTTCATCTTGTAATTTTGAACGATCGTTTTCTAACTTTTGACGTTGTGCTTTTAAACGTGCTGCTCGTTGCCCACGATATTGTGCCAATTGCATTTGTTCATTTTTATGTGCATCTTTCTTTTGATTCAAATGATTCGTGTAGTAGTCTTCGACTTGATCTTGTTGTTGCCGAAAAGATTGTTCACGATTTTGTATTCGATCTTCTAATTTAGCTACTTCTGCTAATAATTCATCTTCTCTCATTTTTAATTGTTCTCTTTCTCTTGCTAATTGTGCAATTTCTTGTTTTCTTTCACCTTCAATTGTTTTTAATTGTACAGCATCTAAATTTCGTAATTCACGTTTGACTACTTCTCGCTCCATTCTAGCTCGCAACTCCACTTCTTTTCTTTTTTCTAAATCACGCATTAAATCTCTGATTTCTCTTTCATCTTGATTTCTTTGTGCACGAATTTTTTGTTGTCTGATTTTTAATTTTCTTAATTCTTCTGCTTTTTCACCTGCTCTTTGTTGCATTACTAAACGGTGCATTTCTTCTAAACCATCGCCGTTCTTGGCAAAGGTTTCACGCAAATTTGAAATTGTTTTGCTGCCTACCCGATCGTATCCTGTCTCTTCACCGGTTGCCCGTCTTTTTAAATATTGTTTGACTTCATCAAAAGACAAGTCACGTCCTTTTTCGTTACCTAAACCTTGTTCTTCTTGTTCTAATTGACGTTTCATAACTTCAGGATCAACCCAATCCGAATCCACGCAGAAATTTGCTTTGTGATTTTGAAGCGATTCCGGTGTATCAAAAGCCATGTTGCATTCACGACAATGATAAGCCATGTTGAAGGCAGTTTGTTATTTTGGTGGTTTTTTTTTCTAAAAACGTTTTACGTTGTGGATTTATGAGGAGTGGGTTGAAAGATTGAATGAATTGTAATTGAATGTAGGTTGTATATATATGTGTGTGTATATCCGGGAATAAAAGGAAGTTGGTGTATTGAAGAGGAAGAGAAGTGTTTCAATCTACGTTATATACTGTAAATAGCCTTGGATAAAAATATCGAAGTGGAGTTACAAAAATCTCAAAAACCAAATATAGTTAGTCAAGTCATAGGAACTAGTAAATTTCCTTAAGATGTTTGTGTTGTTATATACATGAGTTCCGCTATTTCCAAATAAATCAATCGACTGTATCTTTTCGAAATGCTACCTTTAAAAATATCAGTTGTAAACGTTATCGTCATTTTATCATCATATATATACACAGTTGCAAAAATGTGATTATTATTAAAAATAAAATTAATGTACAAATTAATGCAAAAACTGAGATCTGATGAAAACAAAAACAAAACACATCATTTATTTGACATCATAACAAAGAAAAGAACGACAGACAAGCGTCACTAAAGAATGGCATCCAAGAACATAACAAAATATGCATTAATCCTTAATATGTTGGTCGACATGACTATGGTCTTTTCACGCAAACGAAGACAAGCAAGTGTAGGCAAAGTATTCGGTGCTGGTACAGCTGTAGGTCAAGCATTTTTTGCGCATGCAATGATTCGAGGAATGGCTGGCTTTAACGTACACAACCTGCAATTAAGAAAAGCAGCCTTCTATTCCTTGTTGATTGAGCTATTCTATGTAGTAACAAGTGGTAAAGCTTTTAAGAATATGCGACCAATGTTAATTGTACTTGCAGTAATGCTTGGTATTACCGGATCAAATTTGAAGAATGATTTCAAAAGAAAAAAAAGAGAGTAGATACTGTACTTTGTACTTTGGATAATAATAAAAAACTGCTTCCTTTTGTATATAATATAATCGTTCCAGAAATACGTGTACAGAAGAATGTTGAATGATACTGTATGAATTAGTATTTATAAAAATTTATTCTTGTGGTGTCTTGTGTCAACGACACACGTGTTTTACGTCTAGCTATCTAGCTAGCGGATTGTGAGTTGTAATTTTTTTTTGCGCGTATGTGCGCCTATATATGCTACCATGGTAACTTCTCTTAAATTAATTCGCCTTCCACCTCACCATCCACTTCTTGTGTATTGTACTCGTATTGTGCGGCAACTTCTTCATCTGCGTTGCTTGTATATTGATTTGTTGTATTTTGATCATCCATGACAGCCATTTCGTAATTCTTAGGTTGGTCTGAATCATCATCTTTTTTACGATGGTGTGATAAACATCCACACATAGATTCAAGGTGTTGAGTAATAACTAATTGAAGACCATCGTCACCATGATCATGTGCTTTGATTGGGCCATGTCCACCCCATCTTCTTAAAATTAATAATTGAAACGAAGCAACAAAAAAAGAAAGAAATCCAATTGCGACCATACATTCTGCAAAAATTTTAATAGCACTATAGGCTTGAGTACAAATGACGCTGTATGTATCATCCCAGACACCTTTAATAAAACCACATTTAACACATTTAATTAAATCAATTTGTCCCTCAAGGACATCAACAGCTTTGCCTTTAATTTGTCCCATATTAGTTTTATAACTTTTTAATGCTGCTGAAACAAGATCTGTTTTATCCTTTACGATATTGATTTTAGTAATCAATGTCGATTTTGCCACTGGACAATATTCCATGTCTTCAATTTTAGCAATCAATTCATCAAGAGAATCCTTTGACTCGTCACCAAGACTACCATTGTCTGGAACACTGGAAAATCCAGAAAACATTTCAGTGGAATTAATTGGAATCTTTTCAACAAGATTCATAGCTATTGAAAGTTACATAACAAAAAAAGATAGAAAAAGACAAAAAAAAAATACAAAAAAATACAAAAGGTTAGATCCGATTAGATTATTGCTTGCTTTTTTGAGTCATGATTTAGTGTTTGTTATTTTGTATTCTTGTGATACTTTTGAAAAAAGGTTTTGACAAAAAAGAAGACAAAAAGAAACAATAACAATCGTAATACCACGACGACCACCAGACTACTACCATTTGTTTCTCTCTCTTTTTTAACTCACCATCGTAAATAGATCCATCAGCCCAACAAGTCGTTAAAATATTAGTGACATCCATACCACCTTCAGCTTCATCAAGATTACGTCGATTGTTTGATTGAATGTTTGTATGAGTTGCTAAAAATTCACTGAAACTATCAAGTGATCGCTGTGATATAGAATCCAACATATTCAAACGACGACTTGCAGCAGGAGATGCTGTAGGAGTTGTAGAAGCACCACCCATAAATTTACCTAGTTTCAGTGGTAATTCATCAATAACAACACAGACATCACCATACACTTTGGATATTGGATAGAATGCAGCACCAAGGCCACTAGCAACTGCACCAAACGTAAAAACAAGACACCAACTAAGTGCACCACAACGAGCACCACATGCACCAACATGACCAACATCTAAAATATTGCCTTCTAATTTTGGGTTTGAATGAACATGTTTAAGTTCAATATTATGTTTATGTGAATTTAATATAATGAAAATAAATCCTACTACAAATAAAAATATGCATTCATATATCCAATTAAATGCAGAAAACGAAACATTAGACATAATACTAGGATCTTTTTCTAATAATGTAGCTTGCTCAATCATAATCGACGCAGCTGCTTGCATAGTCTCATCAACATTTTTACGTAGCTCGTCAATGAGTACAGCTGCACCATCAATAGATTCTTCGATAAATATCTTTTGTCCAACTAATGTTTCGTTAACAGATGAACCAATGTCATCTAACTTTTTGATCAGTTCAAGTGCAGAATCACTTGCTGCTTTACTAGCAGCAGTTGTCGCATCATATACAGCTTCAAGTGGTCCATCGCAACCAACTGCATGATCATCTGCTACACCGTTTTGGTTAGCATCTGGTTCATTGGGATAAGTAGACTGATATGAATGTACGGTTTGATCAGCAGCTGCAGCAACATCAGCATATGCTGTTGTTAATTCATCAAGTGCCAAAGAAATTGATGCAGTCGAACCTACGGTTTTAGAAACATAATCAGAAATCTCCCCAAAAGCAGATTTAAAACCAACGACTGGAATTTTAAATTGATCAATAAAAGCAGTAACTTTGACACGAGTGTTATCAATAAGACAAGATCCACGTACAAATGTGTCTTGAAATTGACCGGTACCACCTGCCGTACCTATGATCGCAGTCGAAACTGCAGCAAAACTAAAGAGAACGAATAATCCAATAGGATATAACTTTTCAACTTTTGAGTACGGTTTTTTTGTACTTGGACGACACATGCAAGGTGCACAACAAAAAAATGTTGGACAAATAACTTCAGCAATTATACGAGCAAAACAATGACAACCTCCACAACATCCATTTGTTATGCAACAAAACAAAGGAAGTGCTATAAGCGTTATTATAGCAGTGACATAAGCTTGAAGCAGTGTGTCATTTGCATCTATCGCATAATTGTTTCTCAAAAGAGATGCGATAATAGGATCTAAATCACTAGTTTTTGGAACACTCGATGCTTCAGCA
>MDTF01012013.1_pt1 | contig 10099 bp, 7 predicted proteins | sample 811191 | NCBI WGS metagenome assembly MDTF01 (sample SAMN05326649, study PRJNA326480) | marine metagenome | isolation source: seawater | place: Southern Ocean | collected 2011 | reverse complement strand
CGATGGCTCATCTCCATAACCGACATACCGCTGCCTTGGTAGTCAGTCATTTCTTCTGCAGCTTGCTGAAGCACTTCTATAGGTAACGACGCTGGTCCAGCTGAAAAGTTGTATGCGCGAGCCAAGGAAACCTCCATTTGATTTATTTTAACAACAACCGAAAGCCGAATATCTTACTTTACCAGCCACGTGAATTTTTACTTTGGCGAAAATAAGTGGCCCAGTTACAACCTACAAAACCTGTCACAGGGGCTCGGAAAACGTATCCAGTAGAGAAGCGTAAAAAACAAAAATACTAACTACCTCCTTGGCCAAGGCCCCTATAATTCAACCGCTCTAACCTCTTGACGAGCATTTTTTTCAAGAAATTTTATCCTATTTACGCGCGCCACTTTAAGCTATGAGTCGGCACCTAGATCTTCTGAAGATGTTGGAGCATCTATAACTTCGCCGTCAACTTTGCCTTTAACTTCACCGTCAATGACGCCCGCACTTTCGGAGTCCTCGGCATCTGTTACCAAACTGCCTTCGGCAATACGTCCTACACTGTTGAGCAACTCACTATCTTTCAGTTTTATCAGACGCACGCCTTGAGTATTCCTACCCACAATAGACACTTCATCGCCGCCGGTTCTAACCAATGTGCCCATATTCGAGATCAGCATCAGTTCATCGCCTTTAAATACTTGAACCGCGCCAACAAGTTCACCATTGCGGTCGCTGGTTTGCATGGCAATCACGCCTTGGGCACCCCGCCCCCGAATAGGGAAGTCGGTAATGAGCGAGCGCTTACCATAACCATTTTCACTGGCGGTTAAGAGATAACCCTCTTCATCCGGTATAATCAGCGATATAACACGTTGGCCTGCGCCCAGTCTGATACCACGAACACCCTTAGCCGTACGACCCATGGTTCTGACGTCAGTTTCCTTAAACCTAGCAGCCTTTGCCGCGTTGGAGCAAAGCATTATGTCGCTGCTGCCGTTTGTAATAGCCGCGCCAACCAATGTATTGCCCTCTTCTAAATCAATCGCAATCAAGCCACTAGGCCTTGGACGAGAAAACTGTTCAAGCGGTGTTTTTTTAACGGTGCCGTTGGCAGTGGCCATAAAGACAAAATGATCGGCAGCGTAATCTTTAATAGGTAGCACCGCTGTTATGCGCTCGTCGGCACCCAATGACAAAAGGTTGATCATTGGCCGACCTTTGGCGCCACGACTACCTTGTGGTATTTGGAAAACCTTCAGCCAAAAGACCTTACCCAAGTCAGAAAAGCACAGCAAAACGTCGTGAGAATTCGCAACAATCAAATGCTCAACAAAATCTTCGTCTCTGACGGTTGTAGCTGCCTTGCCTCGACCACCACGTCTCTGGGCTTGGTACGTGTCTAAAGGTTGAGTCTTGCCGTAACCAAGGTGAGAGATAGTGACCACAAGTTCTTCTTCATTGATCAGATCTTCTACGGATAAATCTTGGTGGCTCGTGACGACTTCAGTACGACGTTCGTCGCCATAGGTACTACGTATTTCTTCTAACTCTCCGCGAATCACAGAAATCAACCGAGTATGCGAACCTAAAATATCCAATAGGTCTGCAATTTCATCGATCACACCCTGATAATCTTCCATCAACTTGCCCTGCTCCATAGCAGTCAAACGGTGTAAACGGATTTCTAATATGGCCTGAGCCTGCTCTTCAGTGAGGCGATAAAGGCCGTCGCCAAATCCGAACTCTTCGGACAACCCTTCTGGACGGCACGCATCGCTACCAACGCGCTCTAGCAAATCGAACAGTGCTTCTGCGGCCCAGCGTTGCTCCATCAACTTTACGCGCGCTTCCGCAGCTGAAGGTGATTTTTTGATGAGCTCAATAACCGCATCAATATTAGCTAAGGCTACCGCTTGACCTTCCAAAATGTGTCCACGCTGACGTGCACGGCGAAGTAAGTATAATGTTCGGCGGGTGACAACCTCTTGCCTATGCTGTAAGAACGCTTCGAGCATTTCCTTGAGGTTAACCACGCGCGGCTGGCCTTCAACCAACGCAACGCAGTTAATACCAAATACAGACTGCAGCTGAGTCTGGGTGTACAAGTTATTCAAAATAACCTCACCAGATTCACCACGGCGAACTTCAACAACCACGCGGAGTCCGTCCTTATCCGACTCATCTCGCAACTCAGTAATGCCGTCGATGCGTTTTTCTTTAACCAGTTCAGCAATTTTTTCAATTAGCCGAGACTTATTCAGCTGATAAGGAATCTCGGTAATTATGATGCGTTCGCGGCCGTTTTTTTCTATTTCGACGCTGGCGCGTCCACGCACATAAATACGACCACGACCTGTGCGATAGGCCTGCACAACACCGGCTCGTCCGTTAATGATGCCACCTGTAGGGAAATCTGGCGCAGTGATGTAATTCATCAGCCCATCAACATCTATCTCTGGATTTTCCAACATAGCGAGACAAGCATTTATAACTTCGGTCAAATTATGCGGCGGAATATTAGTCGCCATGCCTACCGCAATACCAGAACTACCATTTACCAACAACGTAGGCACCCGGGTAGGAAGCACCTCTGGCATTGACAACGTGTCATCATAGTTAGGCACAAATTCGACGGTATCTTTGTCTAAATCTGCCAGTAAATCTGAGGCCATCTTCGACATACGCACTTCCGTATAACGCATGGCAGCCGGCGGATCCGCATCGATCGAACCAAAATTACCTTGGCCATCCACCAGCAAGTAGCGCATTGAGAAATCTTGGGCCATACGCACTATCGTGTCGTAGGCCGCAGTGTCGCCATGCGGGTGGTACTTACCAATCACGTCGCCGACTACTCGTGCCGACTTCACATAGGGTCGATTATAAGTGTTGTTTAGTTCACTCATAGCAAACAAAACCCGCTTGTGTACCGGCTTTAACCCGTCGCGAATATCCGGCAGTGCTCGCCCTACAATTACGCTCATGGCGTAGTCTAAGTAGGACTGACGTAATTCATCTTCGATGTTTACTGGACGAATATCTCTAGAATCTGGAGGCGTAATTTCGGACATAAATGCAGCGCTATCAGCTTGAAAATTTAAGTGCCGATATTAACACAACACTCACGTAATGGGGCATTTGAAAGCGTATTTTGAAGCAGATAATGGCTAACCATGAAAGGCGCACAGGAGCGCCTCCAGACGCCAGATTTCGCCTAAAATAGTATGCTAACCGGCGCGACAAATATGACGCCAGTAGAAGCAAAAACAACACGTCCCACACATCAAACTGACTCCGCGCCCATAATCTGGCTAATCCACGGCTAATTTCGCGGCTCCACCACTAAAGCATTTGTGATATTTTCGACCAATTTATGGCTATTCCTTTCGCCACAGTGGTGGTGACGGCTACAATAGTCTTAATTCTTTTAAATATGATTCCTAGAGAGCAAAGATGCTTTTTTGCCAGCAATTACGGAGTGTGATTACACATCATGAATAACGCGCAAAATGTGGACCCTGAAGAAATCAGCAAATTCAATGCGCTGGCCAGTCGTTGGTGGGATCTAAACGGCGATTTTAAGGCGTTACACGATATCAACCCCAGCAGGCTGGAATACATTGCGCTACGTACAAATTTGCACGCAGGCCCAGTGATCGACATCGGCTGTGGAGGCGGCATTCTTGCTGAGTCTATCGCCGCAACTGGCGCGCAAACAACCGGCATTGACATGGCTGTTAAAGCATTAGGTGTGGCTAAACTGCACGCGTTAGACAGCGGCACGCAGGTGAACTACAAGGAATCTACCGCTGAAGAATACGCTGAACTGAAACCAGCACAGTTTCGCACTGTTACCTGCTTAGAAATGCTAGAGCATGTCACTCACTTCCCAGACACTGTGAAGGCGTGCGCTGATTTAGCTCAACCGGGTGGAGACCTGTTTTTTTCAACCATCAATCGCAACCCAAAAGCCTACCTACTGTTAGTTTTAGGCGCAGAGTACGTACTTAATATTTTGCCTAAGGGCACCCATGAGTATGCCAAATTCATCAAGCCTTCAGAATTGGCGCAAGCCTTAAGAGATGCCGACTTAGAGCTAGTAGAAATAAGGGGTATGAACTACAACCCTCTTACCCGCAATTGCCGGATCAGCAACGATACCGACGCAAACTACATCGTCCATGCAAGAAAAACCAAATGACACCAACAAACGAAGCAATTCATAACCTAGACCACTACCCAGAACTGGCGGCAAAGCAAATTAGCTGGCAGCACCGTTTTCACCACGAAGCATTGAAAGGCAAAACAATATTGATCACAGGCGCCGGCGCCGGCATTGGCAGCACCACCGCTAAAACTTACGCAAGCTTCGGCGCAGATGTTATTCTCCTGGGCCGCACGCGAGGCAAACTCGAAGCTGTATTTGATTGGATAGAATCCCGCACCGAAACCTCGCCGGTCATCGCGCCCTGTGACTTAGAAAATCTCAACAGCGCGACTGTAAAAAATCTGGCTGATTCCATTGATGAAAACTTTGGGCAACTCAACGGCATAGTTCACAACGCGTCACGACTCGGCCCCAAAGTGCCTATTGCTCACTACCCTGCGGACGAGTGGCAGAAGGTTATGCAAACCAACGTTAACGCTGTGTTTATGCTTAATAAAGGCTTATTCGAATTGCTTGATAAAAGCGAAAACGCATGCGTAATTCATACCTCTTCAAGTGTAGGTCGCGAGGCTAGGGCGTATTGGGGCGCGTACGCTGCATCAAAATTCGCCCTAGAAGGGCTAAGCCAACTGTTTGCAGACGAAACAGAAACCGCTGGAAATATCCATGTCTATAGCGTAAACCCCGGCGGCACTAGAACCGCCATGCGCAGAGAAGCCTACCCGTTAGAAGATCCGGCGACATTACCCACACCTGAGGATCACATGGAATTGTACTTGGCCCTGATGTGCTCGAAAGGTCAGGTTAGCGGTAATGTCGTATCCTTCTCTACGGGGCAACAGTTAGATGCCCGCAGCTGGAAAAAAGAAAAAAGGTAATTCAACCACACCCTTTATTTAGCTCTCTAAGCGTTATTCGTTCTGGGGTAGAAAATGTACAGCCGCAGCTTAACGCCGCCCAACTAACGCTTGGCCGGTAGCTTACCGCTTCTCGCTGGTCGACTGCTGCTTGCTGAACTGGACTTACCACGGTTTCGAACTTTTGCCAATACGTCCAGCTTACGCGCAGAACCCGCCCGATTGTCGGCAGAGCTTTTTCGTACCACCTTGCTGCCAGCTTTTCTGGAGTCTTTATCGGCGCCTTGCCCTGCATTTTTTGCGGTATTTTTACCAGAACTACCCGCAGTCCCTTTGGGCGAATTTCGTCCCGTATATTTACCTAGCACGGGCCGGGCCTTATTGGAAGGCACTCTGGCAGCGGGCCTCACCGACCGTACTGGCCGCTCCTTCCACACATCTAACTCGTCATCGCCGCCGTCATCAAAATCTAAACCTATCGCCATTTCTGCAGCCATGACCGAAGGGTCTTCCGGCTTTTGAGCCGACTTAGGTGCATCGAGTTTCGGATAAGGAATTAGGCAACTGCCTTTTGCCACACGCGAGCGTTTAAGTTTCTGTCCCGTTTTACCCGGTCGCGGCAAACCGAGCATTTTGTATAACAGGTTAAGATCTTCCTGCTGCAAAGAAGCCCACTGGCCGACTGTGAGCCAAGAAGGCAAAACAACCGGTCCATACCTAACGCGCTTTAGACGACTAACCATGCAACCAGCACTTTCGAACAGCCTCCTTACCTCACGATTACGCCCTTCTGTTAGGGCAACGTGATACCAAAAATTATTTTCACTGCCGTTGTAATAGCGAATGTCAGAAAAGCGCATCACCTGCCCTTCAAGCTCTACACCCTCCTTCAACTGGCGAATCACTTTATCGTCCAACTTAACGTTAACGCGCACAGCATACTCGCGATCTAGGCCGGTAGATGGGTGCATCATTCTATGCGCTAGACCACCATCGTTAGTAACCAGCAATAATCCAGTAGTTTGTACGTCCAAACGACCGACTGTAACCCAGCGACTACCTGGTATTTTAGGCAACTGGTCAAATATAGTGCCCCGGCCTTCTGGATCGCGTCGACTACAAACCAAACCGCCGGCTTTATTCAAAATAATTACTTGCGGGGTAAGACCCTGATCAGAAGAGACCGCGTGGCCGTCCACTTCTATAAGGTCAGCATTAGTAACACGCTGACCCAAATGAGCTGGCTCGCCATTTACAGCAACCCTGCCTGCGCTGATCCACAATTCTATTTCACGACGCGAGCCGCGCCCATGGGCTGCAAGCACCTTTTGCAGCTTCTGCGCTTCCGGCTCTTCAACAACAGCTGCCCTGCGCGGACTTTCGTTAAAAAATGACCTCGAACGGTCTCTATCCTTACGTTCCTCTCTTGTGCCTGTAGGCGCTTTTCTGGAAAGCACCGTCTTGGGTCCAGTGTTTCCAACCGCTGGGGGTCTAGGCTTAGTCATGACAAAGGGTACCTGCATAAGGATCTAGATAAAGGTCAGCGTAAATACCGAAAGTATTTGTCATTAATTTTGCTCAGATTGAGTCAACGACTCAGGATTCGTGGGCTGGGAGGATTCAGCGTCGGCGGTTGCTTCATCAATCACATCTTGATTTTGAGCTTCACCCCTATTACCGATTAATGCTTCGGCGTCCGACTCTACCTCCACCTCCGCAGAAATATCACTATCTGGACCACCTGCGTCGCCGAAGTCAAGAATAGGTTCGTCAGAGGCAAAATTTAAAAGCGCTTCTGTATGCTCGACTGAATTCTCGGCGAGGTCGTTTTGAAACTCGCCTAAATCTTTGGCAACGCCGCCTCCCTGTTCCGTTCTACCTTCAGCCTGCTGCTCTGCAACAAGCGTAGGTTCAATGAGCGCTCTAATTTCTTCTAAAGGCGGAAGTTGGTCTAAGTTGTTTAAGTTAAAATAATCAAGAAACGTCTTGGTTGTCCCGTATAAAGCAGGACGCCCAGGGGCCTCGCGCTGACCCACAACACGGATCCAGTCTCGCTCGAGTAATGTACGCATAATATTTTGGCTCACACCTACCCCGCGAATCTGCTCAATGTCTCCTCGCGTCACGGGCTGCTTGTAGGCAACCAACGCCAAAGTCTCTAACAAAGCTCGAGTATAACGCGGGGGCTTTTCTTCCCACAATCGACTCACCCAGGCACTTAAATCTTGTTTGGCTTGATAACGATAGCCACTGGCAACTTGAATTAGTTCAACACCACGATCGCCGCAAGCTTCCTCTAACGCAACTAATAAATCGCGTATTTGCTTGCGTCCATTTTCTTCTGCCAACTCGCCGTCAGCGAAGAGCTTAAATAAATTTTCTATCGTCAAAGGACCTTCTGCAGCCAACAAAGCTGCCTCAATAATCCGGCCTATTTTTTTTTCGGTCAGCATCTGCCCCTCAGACATTAATCTTCCTCCTTATCTGATGCGTTAGACAATTGGTCATCCTGTTTTACTAAGCCATCTTGTTCCGGACTCGGGTTTTGCTCGGCTTCAGCCTCGATAGTTGTAATCGGCAGCACTTCTGCAGGTTGCCCTTCCTCACCATTATCAATCTTAAAAGCAGTTTCTTCTTCAGCTTTTGGCCCGCCATATTGATCATCATAGGATTCATCGAACTGCACACCACCATCGGTTCTAGCGGATCCAACGCGAACATGAATAGGCGCAAACGCTTCATTTTGAACAAATTCTATTAGAGCCTCGCGCACTAATTCCATAATGGCTAAGAACGTAACCACCACGCCTAGACGCCCCTCTTCTGCGACAAAAAGCTCATAAAAAGGGATGAATCCATCACGTTCGCTGACCGCAGATAAAATATTGCCCATGCGCTCGCGTACCGACAGAGGCTCAAACTTGACCTCGTGCTTAGTATACATTTCCGCACGGCGTAAAACGTGGGACAAAGCGAACAGAACATCCCGTAAATCCACATCTGGCTCAGCGTGCATCTTAACCAAGTCAGGCTTGTTCGCTGCTGCAGGAAATACATCGCGCTCTAGGCGTGGAATTTCATCTAGGTTTTCTGCCGCAGTCTTTATTTGTTCGTATTCTTGCAGACGGCGAATCAATTCAGAGCGAGGATCTTCTTCATCTTCTAAACTTTCGGGCCTAGGCAATAACATCCGCGACTTAATTTCCGCCAGCATTGCCGCCATCAACAAATACTCGCCGACAAGCTCTAACTGAAGCGATTGCATGAGTTCAATGTAGCTCATGTACTGGGCGGTTATAACCGAGACCTGAACCTGCAGAATATCTAGGTTTTGACGGCGAATAAGGTACAACAGCAGGTCGAGAGGACCCTCAAAAGTTTCTAAAAACACCTCTAGCGCTTCCGGGGGAATATATAAGTCGGTCGGCACTTCAATAAAAGGCTGACCTGCCACCATAGCGACGGTATTTTCATCAGCCTCACGGGCGACATTCAAACGTTGTGCCAGCTCGGTAACATGCGTTCCAGGGTCATCCGCAGGCACAGCATTTTCTGCATTTACATTTATCGGCATAATAAATTTCCTGCACCCGGCATAGCCGACGAATTTGCTTTGCACAAACCAACCGCTATCAAAAGGTGAGTTGATGCATCACTGGCGATGACTGATCCCCACCGCGTCTTTCACATCGTCCATAGTTTCCCGAGCAATTACACGGGCTTTTTCTGAGCCTTCCTGGATCACTGCATGGACAAGGTCGGCATCTTCTTCGAACTGTTGCGCGCGACTACGTATCAGTTCTTGCTCAACATTAATGCTATCTATCAACGGTTGTTTGCAGTCAATGCAGCCAATGCCTGCTGTGCGACACCCTGCACTACACCAGTCCAGCACTTCTTGATTTGAATAAACTTGGTGCAGAGCAAATACCGGACAGTTCCCAGGCTCACCCGGGTCAGTCAAGCGCACCCTTGCGGGATCCGTTTGCATGGTCCGGATCTTACTCTCCACAACACCAGGCTCTTCTCGCAAGGCAATAATATTGTTGTAGGATTTGGACATTTTTTCGCCGTCTAGCCCAGGCATCTTGGCCTGTGCAGACAAAAGTGATTGCGGCTCTGGCAAAATAATTCGCCCGCCACCTTCCAGGTAACCAAATAGTCTTTCGGTATCACCGATAGAAAGATTTTGTTGCTCGGAAAGCAAAGCTCTTGCGCGCTCTAAAGCTTCAGCATCACCGCGCTCTAAATATTCTCGACGGAAATTTACATATAACTTGGCGGCTTTTTTACCCATTTTCTTCACAGCGGCCTCGGCCTGCTCTTCAAAGCCAGGTTCACGACCATAAATATGGTTGAAGCGCCGCGCCACTTCCCGCGTAAGTTCTACATGAGCCACCTGATCCGCACCTACAGGCACACGACCAGCGCGATAAATCAAAATATCTGCCGCCTGCAACAATGGATAGCCTAAAAAACCATAGGTCGCTAAATCACGATCCTTGAGCTTTTGCTGTTGATCTTTATAAGAGGGCACACGCTCTAGCCATGACAATGGCGTAATCATCGAAAGCATAAGGTGTAACTCGGCGTGCTCGGGCACCTTGCTCTGAACGAAGATCGTTGCTGCTCCGGGGTTGACCCCAGCCGCTAGCCAGTCAACCACCGTATCAAAAGTAAACTGGTCGATGCTTTCAGAATGTTCGTAGTTCGTAGTCAGGGCGTGATAATCAGCAACAAAAAAGAAACACTCGTACTCGTGTTGCAAACGCACCCAGTTCTTCAGCACACCATGTAAATGGCCCAAATGTAGACGGCCTGTGGGGCGCATTCCAGAGACAACCCTCTGGTTCGAATCATTACTGCTCAAACGAGCACCTTAAAATCACCATTGACTGATCAGTATAGTCCACATGACATCCAAAGGTAGGTATTTCCTACCTCCACTAGCGATAGTTGTAATGACTTTGGCCGGCAATACTTGGTGAAAGGCATTAGTTCAGGAGAGCACCCCAAGGCCCTGGCGCACAACCACCGGGTCGCCATCAGACATATCAACAACTGTTGAAATTTCTACGCCGCAGGT
>MDTF01011780.1_pt1 | contig 10099 bp, 10 predicted proteins | sample 811191 | NCBI WGS metagenome assembly MDTF01 (sample SAMN05326649, study PRJNA326480) | marine metagenome | isolation source: seawater | place: Southern Ocean | collected 2011 | reverse complement strand
TGTTACTGCAATAATCATATCTGCATCTTTAGCACCAGCTTTTTCTAAAATAGAAGGATGTGAAGCTGAGCCAACTACGGTATTTAAATCAACTTCATCACTAAGTTTAGAAATAAGCTCTTCAGACTGATCAATTACAGTAACATCATTATTTTGATTAACAAGTTGCTCAGCTATGCTGGTTCCAACTTTACCTGCGCCACAAACTATTACTCTCATAAGTTATTCTATATCCGTAATTTTTAATTGCTTAAGTTTTCTATGTAATGCAGATCGTTCCATGCCAATAAAATTAGCTGTTTTAGATATATTTCCATTAAATCTTTTCAACTGAGATGATAAATAGTTTTTTTCAAAAGCCTCGCGTGCATTTTTGATCGGCATAGATATAACATTCTTTTGATCAAAATCACTATTTAAATCATTATTGCCTAAAATCTCAAGTTTTTCACCAATTATCAATTCTCTTTCAACGTTATTTTTAAGCTCCCTTATATTTCCCGGCCATTTATAATTTAGATACTTATTTTTAATAATTGAAACTATATTTTTGCTTGCCAAGCCATTTGCCTTACAAAATTTATCAGTAAAATATAAAATTAATTCATCTATATCTTCAATTCTATCTGAGAGGCACGGTAAGTTGAGCTCAACTACATTTAGCCTGTGATATAAGTCTTTTCTAAATTGGTTATTTTCAATGGCTAGTAATAAATCTTTTGTTGATGATGCAATAATTCTTGTTTCAATATGAATAGTTTTTTCACCACCTATTCGAGTAAATGACTGTTCTGTTAAAACTCTTAATATCTTTATTTGTGTTTGAATTGGCATCTCTCCTACTTCATCAATAAATAAAGAACCCTTATTAGCCTTTTCAAATAAACCGGTATGCTTAATTAGTCCATTTTCCTCAATACCAAATAGCTCATTTTCAATTCCGTCAGGCTCAAGTAGCGCTGCGTTAATTACTATAAAAGGACCATTTTTATATAATGATTTATGATGAATTTCTTTTGCTACTAAATCTTTTCCTGTTCCAGACTCCCCAGTTATCAAAACCCTACTTGAAGTGGGAGCAATTTTATTAATTATATCTTTAATTTTAATAGTGTTAGAAGAAGAACCAATCAATTCATCTTTTATAAAATTAATTTCTCTTAACTCTTTATTCTCTTCTCTAATTAATTGTACTTCTAAAGCCCTACTTACAGACAAAATTAATCTTTCGCTTTTAAATGGCTTTTCAACAAATTCATAGGCACCTTCTTTGATTGCATCAACAGCCATATCAATATTTCCATGTCCAGAAATAATTATTATTGGAATTTTAATATCATTTTTTTTTAATAATTTTAATAGTTTTATTCCATCATAGTCAGGATCATTTAACCAGACATCGAGAATTATAAGATCATAAGTGTTATCTTGTACTAGCTTAAGTGCATCCTTTGAATTTGATGCGTTGTTACATATAAAACCTTCATCATTAAGGATAGCAATTATTGACTCCCTTATATCAATTTCATCGTCAATTATTAAAATTTTATTTATTTTTTTCATCTTATATTATTAAAAGTTATTTGCGCATAGGCACCTTTGTCTATGTTATTATTAAGATCAAGTATAGCATCATGATCCATTAATATCTTATTTACTATGGAAAGACCTAGTCCAGTTCCTCCGGATTTTTTTCTTGTAGTAAAATAAGGTTCAATTAATTCTGATTTTGAATTAATTATACCAATTCCATTGTCTTGGATTTTTATGATAAATTGATTATTTTTTTCAATGATAACAATATCTATAATTCCATCTTGAATATTATTTTCTAATATTGAATTAATTGAATTTTGAATAATATTATTAAAAACTTGTGTAATTTGAAGTTTATCACAATTCATATTAAATTCACTATGGTTATTCATAGTGATTAAAATTTTTTCTTCACATAGTAAAGATTTAGCTTGAATACAATCTTTTAGAATTAAAGTTATATTATTAAGATTAAAGATAGGCTTTGGCATACGAGCAAAATTAGAGAAGTTGTTTACTAATTTGCCTATATCATCAACCTGTCTTGTAATTATATCAAGACATTCAGTTAATACAGGATCAGTTATTCCCTTATTTTCAAGTTTTTTTCTAATGCGGTCATTTGATAGTTGTATAGGAGTAAGAGGGTTTTTAATTTCGTGGGCAATAGTTTTAGCAATTTCAGACCATGCCGCGTGTTTTTCTGAACTAGCAAGCAAATTTCTTTGAATAGATAATTCTGAGCTCATCGTATTAAATGATTCTGTAAGTCTGTTTAATTCGATAAAATCATTTGATTTTGGTATACTTATATCAAAACTCCCTTTTTTAATTACTTTAGTCGCATTAATAACATTTGTTATAGGCTCAACTATTCTTTTGGCAAATCTTAATCCAATTAAAGTAGAAATAAAAATTAATATCAATATTATTAGGACATATATTAACATAAACACAACAGCAATCTGTGTTCTATTGTTTTCAAGATTTGCATACTCGCTTACAGCTGATTTTGTATCATTAAATGCCTTGGTAACATTTGGATCTAGAGGCCTACCAACATACAGATAAGCATTTATAAAGTTTGGTAGTCTAATTAACGCATAAACTTTATTTACTTTAGTCGAAGTCATAATTGTCAACTCACCATTTGTTGCTCTTTTAATTACTTCAGCACTTGGTCGAAAATATTGAGTAAAAAGAGTGTAGTTTTTACTCATTAGAACTTCACCTTTATTGTCGATCAAGTATGCTTCTGGTAACAATCTAATTGCAGACTGTTCATCAAAATATCTTTCAAACTTAAATCTATTATTAATGTAAACATTATAATTTCTATTAAGATCATGTGACATTGCATATATATCACTTTTTATTGAATTGTTGTGTTCTTCAACATAACCTTGAGCAACATTAACTGAGTTATTAATTACAGATTTAATTTTATCATTAAACCAGTCGTTTATACCAAAGTTGACTAATACAAGTCCTAGTATACCAACAACAATCGCTGGTGTTAGAGCCATTGATATAAAATATAATGAAAATTTATTGCTAAACGAGGTGACTTTTTTTTTATTGATTGGAATAAATACCTTATAAATGAACATTATAAATATAATTAGTATTATAAAAATAAATAAACCAGAAAGTAGAACAAGGAATTCATCTATGTAGCTTTTACTTGATATTGACGTTCTTTGGTTAATTAAAATAAAAAAAGACAAAAATATCAATGAAATCGCACCAAGCAAAAATAGAATAAATTTCCAACTAGATAGTATTCTCTGAGTAATTTTGTTAAACATTTGATATATTTAAATCTAAATTAACGTTTCTAATTAAGTATGTTGTTAAAGAAGTTTAATATACTATAAAAACAATATTAATTAATCATTATTATATGAAATCAATAGCTATAATTTTAGCCGGTGGCAAGGGATCTAGACTTAGCAAGTCAAAGGAAAAACAATTTATAGAAGTAAATGGATATTCTATTTTAGAACATACACTAAAAAGATTTTCTGAATGTTACAGCAAAAATAGATTAATAATAGTTTTTCCTCTTAATAAAATAAAAAGTAACGATAAAGATATATATAAAAAATATACAGGTCACAGATTTATACAAAATGGTTCAACTAGAAAACAAAGTGTTCTAAATTCTATAGAATATATTAAAAGCCTAGATATAATTCCTGAAAATATTTTAATACATGACGCCGCTAGACCAAATATAAGTACTAAGCTGATAAATAATATCAAAAACAATATTCATAAAAAAAGTATTAATTACGTAGTACCTTATTTGAATATAGATTCAACTTTAAAGAAAAAAGTTAGCAATAAATTTAATACTGAAAATAGAACTGATTTTATAATAACGCAAACACCACAGGCATTTAAATTTCATAAAATATCTAAATTGTATAATTTTAATGATAAAATCACAGATGACGCTCAGCTAATTGAAATATATAAAGTTAATAATGGTAAGTACATTAAAGGTGAAATAGATAATATTAAAATAACTGATAAAGATGACTTAGATTTATTTAAAAAATTAAATACTCATAGTATATCATTTAAAGTTGGAAATGGATTTGATGTACATAAATTGGTCCCCGGAGATGGTATCATGTTAGGTGGAATTAAAATTAAATCTGATAAGAGGCTATCTGGGCATTCTGACGGTGATGTAGTTTTACATGCACTATGTGATTCAATTTTAGGAGCAGTAAGCAAAAAAGATATAGGAACACTTTTTCCATCTTCAAATAAGAAATTAAAAAATGCTCAATCTTCAATATTTCTTAAAAGAATAATGGAAATATTAAATACAACTGGCTATAGGATATCAAATATTGATGTAACAATCATATGTCAATCACCAAATCTTAAAAATTATAAGGATAAAATTAAGAAAAATATAATGAAATTAACTAAACTTAAAAATAATCAATTAAATATAAAAGCCAAAACTACTGACTATTTAGGTTTAATCGGTAATTCAAAAGCTATTAGCTGCTGGATAACAACTACAACTAAAAAATAATTTTATGAACATAATAACAAATATTTTTGTAACATGTTTTTATCTAGGAAAATTTCCTATAGCGCCAGGCACTTTAGGTTCGATATTGGCTATTATTATTTGGAGTCAGATTAATTTCTTAGGTAATATCGCGCTCGCGTTTTTTTTTATTATTTATTTAATTTTTAGCTATATATTTACACAATTATATTTAAATAATTCTAATGATGATGATCCTTCTGAAGTAATATCTGATGAGGTTATTGGACAAATGATTCCCCTTTTTATAATAGGTTCTGTAAATGACTATTATTTAATTTTAATAGCCTTTATATCATTTAGAATATTTGATATTTATAAGCTTTATCCAGCAAATAAAGCTGAAGAATTAAATGGTGCTCATGGAGTTATTATGGATGATGTTATAGCAGGTATATACGCTTTGATAGTAGTGTTTATATGTAAATATTTTTTATCACTATGATCAAAAAAAAAGTCTCATTGTTAATTAAGTTATCTATAAAAAATAATTTAAACATATCAGTGGCGGAGTCATGCACAGGCGGTCTTTTAAGTTCATCAATAATTGAACAATCAGGAGCATCGAATATTTTCAACTCTGGTTTTGTTACCTACTCAAATATAGCTAAAATTAAGAATTTGAATGTAAAAAAAAAGCTGATAAATACATATGGAGCTGTAAGCAAGGAGACTTCGCTAGCTATGGCTAAAGGTTTATATAAGATAACAAAATCAAATTTAATTGTTTCGATAACTGGTGTTGCTGGTCCAAATGGTGGCACAAAAGAAAATCCCGTTGGCACGGTTTATTTTACATTTGGTATAAAAAATAAAAATAAAAATATCATATACATCACAAATAAAATGAAATTTAATTTAAAAAGTAGAATTAAAATACAGAAAAAATCTGTAAATTATGCACTTAATCAATTTATTGTAATCATTAACACCTATAAATTTGGTTAGCCCTTTTTTCAAATGAACTGACCATTTTACTAAAAGCTTGGTTAAAAAATCTACTTATTAATAAATTAAAAATACCAATACTCAATTCAAAATCAATAAAAAAATCAATTTCACATTTATCATTATTGAATTCTTTAAAGATCCACCTATTCTTTAAATGCTTAAATGGACCATGAATAAAACTGACATCTATGGATAAATTTTTACGATCTAGTTGCACGCTACTTCTATAGATATATACGAGATTTTTATATCCAATCTCTAAATCTGCTATTAAATGCTCTGTATCATCATCAGTTTTAGATATTTCAATAATCTTAGAGTTATTGCACCATGGTAAGAATAAGTGGTAATTATTTATATCGGCAACCAAATCAAACATTTGTATCGAAGTAAATTTGACTATTTTTTTCTCATTATGCTTAGGCATATACTATGCAACTAAAGCTTTAAGTTTTTTAAAATCATCGTCTGCGTGAAATGATGATCTGGTAAAAGGACTAGAAGAAACAAGCTTAAAACCTTTTTTATAAGCGTCATATTCAAGTTTTTTAAAGAATTCAGGATGATGATATCGAATTACAGGATGATGATACTTAGTTGGTCTTAAATATTGACCAATAGTTAAAAAATCAACATCATTGTCTAACAGAGAGTCCATTATAGTTAATATTTCATTGTAAGCTTCGCCCAATCCAACCATTATGCCAGATTTAGTAAATATTTTATTATTCTTAATCTTTATTTCTTTTAACAAATTTAAAGACCTTTCAAAGTTAGCGCCCGGCCTAACATCCCTATAAAGCCTTTTAACCGTCTCCATATTATGATTAAAAATTTCAAATGATGAGGTGTTCAATATATTTAACGCATTAGTTTTTTTGTAAAAATCTGGTGTAAGAATTTCCACGGTTGTCAAAGGTGACTTTTTTTTTATTGCATTAATAACGTTAGCAAACTGTAAGGCACCACCGTCAGATAAATCATCTCTATCAACTGAGGTAATTACTACATGTTCTAGTTTTAGACTAAGCACAGCATTTGCCACTCTTGCTGGTTCAAATATATCAATTTCCTCAGGCATCCCGGTTTTAACATTACAAAAAGTACAAGACCTTGTGCATGTGTCTCCTAAAATCATAAATGTGGCATGTTTTTTTGACCAACATTCATGGATATTTGGACAGGCCGCCTCCTCACAAACTGTTGTGAGTCTATTATTGTTAACAATATCTTTTGTAAATTGATTGGTGTTTGAATTAAAAATTTTTACCTTTAACCACTCGGGTTTATGAAGCCCAGGTATAGAGGCATAGTTACGCCTTAATAATGATTTAGATAATTTTAATTCGAAAGTCACAAGTGAAAAATAGATCAAAAATGATTATTTTCAAGATAATTTATTGATCAAAAATGATTGTATATTCATTGTCTTGTGAAAAATTTAGAACTTTTCTAATCATTTCGTCTCTAATGTCACTATTAGTATTTTTTTGAAGCTCTGCTATCTTGAATTCAATAATGTTATGTTCTCTTGATACAATCTTAATGTTTTTCTCAAGATATCTAATTTCTTCATCTAAATATATATGTGCTAGCAATCCATTGTTTCCATTAATAAGGTGAAAACCAATATAAAAAAATACTAAGGGGCTTAGTAAATATAGATAATATTTTTTAATAGCACCGTTAATCAAGTTCAACTTATTCATAAATAACAGAGAATCAAATTCATACGAATCAGTCAAATAATTATGATTCGAAATAGACAAAAAAAAGGAAATTAACTGATTTGGACTCTGTTTGTTCCACTAAAAACTTAATATATTAAAAAAACCTATTGTTTTTCAATGTTTTTTTAGAATTTATTAGTTCTTCGATACGAAGTAATTGATTAAATTTTGCTACTCTGTCCGATCTCGATAAGGAACCAGCTTTTATTTGACCACAATTGAAAGCGACAGATAGATCGGCAATAAAAGTGTTTTCAGTTTCTCCAGAACGATGTGATATAATTGTCTCATATTTATTTGCTTTGGCAAGTTCAATGCATTCAATGGTTTCTGTTAATGTTCCTATTTGATTTAGTTTAATTAAGATTGAATTAGCAGAGTTATTTTTGATACCCGTTTTAAGCCTATTCATATTGGTTACAAATAAATCATCACCTACAATCTGAACTTTATCACCTATTGTAGAAGTTAAATTAGACCATCCAGCCCAATCATCTTCAGCCATAGGATCCTCAATTGAAACAATTGGATAATTATTACATAATTTTTTTAAAAAATCAGAGAATTCAGCTGACGTAAAAGCATTTTTTTGAGTAAATAATTTGTACTTCTTCTTTTTATAGAATTCAGTAGAGGCAACGTCGAGCGCAAAAACAAAATCATCAACAAGTTTAAATCCTGATTTTTTTATAGCCTGAGATATTAAGTCAAGTGCATCTGACTCAGAATTCAAATCCGGTGCAAAGCCACCCTCATCTCCAACAGAAGTTGACAATCCTTTGTCGTTAATAATAGATTTTAAGTTGTGAAAAACTTCAGAGGACTTTCTTAAACATTCGCTAAAATTATCATTATTAACAGGAATAATCATAAACTCTTGAAAAGATAATTTGTTGTTTGCGTGAGCACCGCCATTTATGACATTAAACATAGGTGTCGGCATTTTGTAGTTAGTAGTGCCGCCTAGATATTTATACAGAGGCAGGTTATAGAATTTAGCTGAAGCAGTTGCAGCAGCCAATGAAACACTTAATATTGCATTTGCCCCAAGTCTTGATTTGTTTTTTGTTCCATCCAAATCAATCATTATACTATCGATTAGAGCTTGGTCGGAAGCATCATTGCCAGTTAAAGCATCAAAAATTTCACCATTTACATTTGAAACTGCATTTTTAACAGATTTACCATTATACATTTTACCATTATCTCTTAACTCATAAGCTTCATGCTTACCTGTTGAAGCTCCAGATGGTACAGAGGCTCGACCAACAATATTATTTTCTAAAACAACATCAGTTTCAACGGTTGGATAACCACGACTATCAAGTATTTGTCTCGATATTATATTTTTAATTTTTACCATTTTATCATTTGTAATCAGCTGTTTATTTAACTTTGTTTAACAATATTGTCAATTTCTATAAGCTTTTTAAGTAATGAATGCATATCCTCAATTTTAACCATATTTGGTCCATCTGATGGAGCATTATCTGGATCGTTATGTGTTTCCATAAATACACCCGCTACACCAACTGCAACAGCTGCCTTAGATAGAACGGGAACAAACTTTCTATCGCCTCCACTTGATCCACCTAATCCACCTGGAGCTTGGACAGAGTGAGTAGCATCAAATATAACGGGGAAACGGATTTCATTTTTCATTATTTCTAAGGACCGCATATCAGAAACAAGATTATTATACCCAAAACATGCACCCCTTTCAGTTAACAATAAATTAGTATTACCTGAATCAATAACTTTATTGGCAACATTAATCATATCAAATGGGGATAAAAATTGACCTTTTTTAATATTAATAATCTTATTTGTTTTAGCTGCTGCTATTAGTAAATCTGTTTGTCTGCACAGAAATGCTGGTATTTGAAGTATATCGACATAATCTTTAATTAAATCACAATCATGTGCATTATGGACGTCAGTTAAAATATTTATATTATATTCACTTTTTAGCTGTGAAAAAATCTTAAGTGAGGTGTCTAAACCAAGACCTCTTGTTGCAGAAAGACTAGTTCTATTTGCTTTATCATATGAGGTTTTATAAATAAAATTAATTTTTAATTCAGTTGTTATCTCAAGAAGCATTTCAACCATCATTCTAGCATGTGCGTGGTTTTCTAAAACACAGGGCCCCGCTATAAGTGTAATGGGTAATTCATTTGATATATCTATATCATTCAGATTAACAGTATTTTGAATCATCAGTTATTGCCCGTTGGATCTTTTTAATGCCGCACCTATAAATGATTTAAATAAAGGGTGTGGATCAAATGGTTTTGATTTTAATTCCGGATGAAATTGTACACCTACAAACCAAGGGTGACTAGGTATTTCCAGTATTTCTGGAAGTAAGCCATCAGGGGAAAAGGCAGAAAATATAACACCTTTTTCTTTAAGAGGTGTGCTGTAATTATTGTTAACCTCATATCTATGTCTATGTCTTTCAGAAATATTTTTATCTCCATATATTTTAAATGCCCTAGTATTTGGCTCAATAATAGCATCGTAAGCTCCCAATCTCATCGTACCTCCCAAATCACTATCAATACCACGTTTTTCTAACTGATTTTCTTTAGCCCACTCTGTCATTAAACCAACAACAGATGAATTGGATTGACCAAACTCACTAGAACTAGCATCATTAATACTTAATAAATTTCTAACAGCCTCGATAGCAGCAAGCTGCATACCAAAACAGATTCCAAAATAGGGTATATTATTTTCACGAGCAAACTTAATTGCTAAAATTTTACCTTCTGAACCTCTTTTACCAAATCCACCTGGTACAAGT
>MDTF01016418.1_pt1 | contig 10101 bp, 8 predicted proteins | sample 811191 | NCBI WGS metagenome assembly MDTF01 (sample SAMN05326649, study PRJNA326480) | marine metagenome | isolation source: seawater | place: Southern Ocean | collected 2011 | reverse complement strand
CATTTAGAAACTTTAATTTTAGTATCTCCACTTTGATATTCCAATTCGGATAATTTAAATTCATCTAAATTATCCACTAGTTCTTTAATTAATTTTTTATCTATTTTCATTTTTGATAATTTGTCTTAATCCCTCTAAAGCCAAAACATATCCCTTAGTACCAAATCCACAAATGACACTTCTTGCAGCTTTACTCAATAAGGATTTATGCCTGAATTTTTCTCTATTGTAAATATTTGTTATATGTAATTCAACAATTGGTATCTTTAATATCATTAACGCATCTCGTATAGCTACTGATGTATGGGTATAGCCCGCTGCATTTATAATTAATCCATCAAATTTTTTTCTTGATTCTTGAATATAGTCAATAATTTTACCTTCAATATTTGATTGTTTGAAAGATATTAGAGTATTATTTTTTTTACCGAAATTTTTACATTCCTTTTCAACTTGTTTGAGAGTTATATTTCCATATTTTTCTTTCTCTCTCTCACCTAAAAGATTAAGGTTTGGACCATTAATAATAATAATTTTTTGCTTCATTTCTTTGAATGTAAGTATATTAAATATCTTAATTATGGCTAAAATACAATTAAATGGACGTAAACTAGAATTAAAGAACAAACATACAATACTTACTTTATTAAAAAAATATAAGATAGACGGTAAAAAAATAGCTGTCGAATTAAATGGTAAAATTGTAAATCGTAATAAACATAAAATTGTTTATTTAAAAAATATGGACAAAATAGAAATAGTACATTTTATTGGAGGCGGTTAATACTTATGAAAAAAGATATATTTAAGGTTGGTAATCAAGTTTTAAAATCTAGATTGATAGTTGGTACCGGTAAATACAAAAATTTTAAAGAAACTGTCCAAGCCGTTAAAGCTTCTGGTGCAGATATGGTTACTGTTGCAGTTAGAAGAATTAATATTCTAGATAAAAAAAAACCAATACTCACAGACTACCTTAATCCTAAAAAAATAAAATATCTTCCTAACACTGCTGGATGCTTTAATTCAGAGGAAGCATTAAGAACCTTAAGACTTGCTCGAGAAATGGGTGGGTGGAAAATGGTTAAACTTGAAGTCTTGGGAGATAAAAAAACTTTATATCCAGATATGATTGAAACTTTAAAAGCAACAAAGATTTTAGTTAGAGAAGGATTTAAAGTTTTAGTTTATTGTTCAGATGATCCATTGTTAGCGAGAGAATTGGAGTTTTTAGGAGCATCAGCAATAATGCCGCTAGCCTCACCAATAGGTTCTGGACTTGGAATTCAAAATAAAATTAATTTATCTATTATAATTAGAAACTCAAAAGTACCAATAATAGTTGATGCAGGAATTGGAACCCCTTCCGACTCAACAATAGCTATGGAAATGGGTTGTGACGCAGTCCTTGTTAATAGTGCTATAGCGAAAGCAAATAATCCTATTTTAATGGCTGAGTCTTTTAAGAATTCAGTTATTTCAGGCAGACAAGCTTTCCTAGCAGGTAGAATGCCAAAACTACTTTATGCAGACGCGAGTAGTCCTTCTAAAGGTTTAATTTAAGCTACTTTTTTCTTTCTTCTCACCCACAGAGTCCTTGGTGTTTTTTTTTTATTTTTTTTGATGTCTAATTTTTTTATTTTTTCAGAAGTTGTTTTATTAGTTTTTTTATCTTCTTTTTTTTCTTTTTTCTTTTTACTTTTAGGTTTACTTTCAAGCTTACTTTCAAGCTTACTTTCAGGCTTACTTTCCTTAGCTTGTTCTAAATTTATATTTTCTACTCTATTGATAATTTTTTTATTTTTATCTAATAAAACTATGCTGTATTCTGGTATTATAAATTCTGGTTTTGCGATAAATTTAATTTCTATTTTAAATTTTTCTTTAAAATATTTAATTTCTTTTTTTAAAATATTATCAATATAAAGTTTAACTTTTTCTGGAACTTGAACATTTACACTTTTTACTTTATCAGTAAATGAAAGCATTTCTGATTTCTTAACTATTTTTAAAGCAAATGATTCTAGCGATAAATTTGTTTCCCATTTTATTGATCCTTCCCTCAGTCTTTGCCTCGTCATTTCGAGCAGACCAAAAGTACTTATTTTACCTACTTGAATTCTTGCTCTATCCTTCCTAATCGATTCTCTCATTTTTTTTTCTACAAGTTTTCTATTAAAAAAATTCATCATATCGATAAAATCTATGACTATTAATCCTGATAAATCTCTAATTTTTAGTTGTTTTGATATTTCTTCTGCAGCTTCTAAATTTGTATTCAAAGCGGTCTTCTCAATATTGGAAGCCTTAATAGACTGACCGGAGTTGATATCTATTGCTACTAGCGCCTCTGTAGGATTTATTACTAAATAACCTCCTGATTTTAATTTGACTACGGGATCAAAAATATTATTTAGTTCTTTCTCAATACCTACCGAATGAAATAAAGGAATTTTTCCTTTATGCTTTTTTAAAAATTTAGAGCTTTTAGGAATCAACTCTTTTATAAAAGATTTTGCTTTTTGGTACCCTTCAGCCCCATCAATATAAATGTTTGTAGTATCGTTATCATATATATCTCTTAAAGCTCTTTTTATTATATCTCCTTCTTCATAAATTAATGAAGGTGCACTTGAATCTAAAGCTTTGTTTTTAATTAAGTCCCATGTCTTAGTTGTATTTAAAAAATCTTTTTCTATCTCATTCTTTGTTTTGTTAGCGCCTGCGGTTCGCACAATAACTCCCATACTTTTTGGAATTTTTATTTCATTCAAAATACTTCTTATCTTTGTTCTGTCTGCAGATGCAAAAATTTTTCTTGATATTCCACCACCTTTAGCAGTGTTAGGCATTAGAACCATAAATTTGCCTGCAAGCGATATAAACGTTGTAAGTGCAGCACCTTTATTTCCTCTTTCTTCTTTAATAACCTGAATTAAAATTACTTGGCCAGGTTTTATTACTTCTTGAATTTTATACCTTTTAACTCCGTAAGAATTTTTAAGTTTTTCTCTTGTATTTTCGTCTTGATTTTTTTCTATGAGCTGAGTATTTGCTTCTTCTTGTGGCTGATCTTCATTATCTTTTTTTTCTAACTTTTTATTTACGCTATTTTTAGTATCATTTTCTGATTTAAGTTCATTATTTAAGTCGTCAACATTTTCATTTTTTAAATCTTCTCTTATTTTTTCTTCTACTTCTTGTAGCTTCTCCTTATCTTCTGTTGGAATCTGATAATAGTCTGATTGAATATCGTTAAAAGCTAAGAAACCATGTTTTATTCTTCCAAAGTTAATAAATGCAGCTTGCAAAGAAGGCTCAACCCTACTTACCGTACCAAGATAAATATTATTTTTAAAGTTTAGCTTGTTCTTGTCTTCGTACTCGTATTCTTCAATTCCATTATCTGATTTAAGAACAATTCTAGTTTCGTCTGGATGCGAAGCATCGATGTATAAATTTTTTTCCATTTTAATAGGATTCCTTTAGTGATTAAATTTGATGAATTTTTTTTAATATTTATCATAAAAATTATTATACAAAATTTTTAAGCTATTATCATTAATTAAGAGAGCTATAACATGCCATAAGATAGCCAAAATTTAAGCTTTAATTCAATATATTCATGTTTAGTCATTTTAATTTTTTAATTAAAGCAATAATTACCATTGTCTTATCCCTATTTTTTGTTGCGTTTTCATCGTTATGGTATTTTTCTACTGGATTACCTGACTATAAAAAATTAGAAAGCTATGAACCGCCAGTGTCTAGTAGAGTTTATGCAGATAATGGAACCTTAATTGCTGAATACGCGGTTGAGAAAAGATTATTTATACCTTACGATTCAGTACCAACCACTGTAATAAATGCTTTTTTATCAGCAGAAGATAAGAATTTTTTCAACCATCCAGGAATTGACCCAAAGGGAATAATCAGAGCAGTATTAAATAATTTTAAAAATATAGTTAACGATAAAAGATTAGAAGGTGCTTCTACCATCACGCAACAGGTTGCAAAAAATTTTTTATTGACTAGCGAAGTTTCTTTGAAGAGAAAAATTAAAGAAGCTATTCTAGCTTTCAGAATTGAAAAAGCTTACTCGAAAGAAAAAATTTTAGAACTTTATTTAAATCAAATTTATCTTGGAGAAGGAACGTATGGAATAGCAGCAGCTAGCCTAGAGTATTTTGATAAATCAGTTAAAGAACTTAACTATCCCGAAGCAGCTTTGTTAGCCGCATTACCAAAAGCTCCGAGTAAATATAATCCATTCAAGTATTACAGTGAAGCAAAATTAAGAAGAAATTTAGTATTACAAAACTTAAATGAGAATAACTTTATAAGTAATAATGAGTTTGAAAAATTTAAAAAAAAAGAAATTAACTTAAAAAAAAGAAAAATAAAATTACTCAAAGAAGCAAACTACTATTCTGAAGAAATTAGAAGGACTATTAAAGACAACTATGGTTTTGATAAATTATATACCCAGGGATTGTCTATAAAATCAGCATTAGATGTAGACTACCAGCTTCATGCATTAAGCGCGTTAAGGACCGGTATCGAGTCTTACGACAAGAGACATGGATGGAGGGGTCCAGTACTAAATACAAAATTGGAAAAAAATTGGAAAAAAAAATTAAAAGAAAAAAAAATAGATACTAGCCTGAATTGGAAATTTGCAGAAATTACAAATATAAATGATTCAGAAATTATTTTTCAAACTATAGATAAAAAAGAAAAAGGAAAAATACAAAGTGTTAGTTTAAAATGGGCAATCAAAAAAAATATTTATGATTCATTTAAAATTAATGATATTATTTTTGTAAGTAAGAATTTAAATAGTAAATGGGAGCTAAAGCAATATCCAAAAGTTAACGGAGCTATTGTAGTGATCGACCCACATAGTGGAAAAGTAAAAGCTATGGTGGGAGGATTTAGTTTTGAATCAAGTGAGTTTAATAGAGCTACACAAGCTAAAAGACAACCTGGTTCTGCTTTCAAACCTTTTGTTTACGCAGCAGCTTTAGAAAATAATTTTTCTCCTAATTCCATCGTTTTAGATGCACCATTTATTGCAGAACAAGGTGTTGGGTTAAAAGATTGGAAGCCAGAGAATTATGGAAAAGAATTTTACGGGCCCACTACTTTAAGAAAAGGTATTGAATTTTCAAGGAATCTAATGACAGTAAGAATTGCTCAGCAGATAGGTTTAAAAAAAATTTTACAACTGTCTCAAGAATTAAATATCTATAATGAAATACCTGAATTACTATCTGTTTCTTTAGGCTCAGCTGAAACAACTTTATTTCAAATTACAAATGCTTACGCAACTTTTATTAATGGTGGAAAAAAAATAACTCCAGTTCTTATTGAAAGAATTCAGGATAGAAGGGGAAAAACTATTTTTAATTCTGATAATAGAGACTGTATTGGTTGTGATAGATACTCAGAAACTGAAACTATAGTTCCATCTATTGTTAACAACTACAAACAAGTTGTAAGTAAAGAAACTGCTTATCAAATTTTATCAATGTTAGAAGGCACAATTCAAAGAGGAACAGGTAAAAAACTTAAAGACTTAAAAGTTCCACTAGCAGGAAAAACGGGAACAACAAACGACAATTACGATGCTTGGTTTATAGGTTCGACATCAAATCTCGTAGTCGGAGTTTATATTGGTTTTGACAGCCCAAAAACTCTTGGTAGGTATGAGACTGGATCCAAAGCTGCTTTACCTGTATTTAAAAATTTTATTAAAAAAGCTTTATATAAAGACGAATTTAAACCTTTTTTAATACCAGAAGAGATATTTTTTGCTGCCATTGACTATAACACAGGTAAAAGAGAGAAATTTAGCAATCCTAATTCCATAGTTGAGGCATTCAAGTTAAGTGATATAAATAAAATGAAAAACAATAATTTAGGTAAAAATACTAACTACGATAGTTTAATTAAATTTAGGCAGTTTTATTAATGGAAATATTAGATGTTAAAATAAATTTAGCTGAAAAAGCATTAAAAAATATCAGGGGGTATCTTTGAATCCAATCAAATTGAAGCTAAATTAAAAAATTTAAATTCTATAATTGCAGGTGAAAATTTTTGGAAAGACCAGAATAAAGTAAAAAAAACTGTTAAAGAAAAAAAACATTTCGATTTAGTGCTTGAAATGTTCAAAAGTTCAGCGGAAGACTTAAGAAATCTCAAAGATATTTATAATTTAGCCATAGAAGAATCTAACGAAGAAATTAATTCAGATTGTTTAATTAAAATCGAAGAAATAAATAAAAAAATAAAAAAAACTGAAAACAGTTGCTTCTTATCTGGAGAAAACGATTCTTTAGATATTTATTTAGAAATCCATGCTGGAGCAGGAGGGACAGAAAGTCAAGATTGGGCAGAAATGTTAAGAAGAATGTATTTGAAATGGTTTGATAAAAAATCTTTTAACTATGAAATTATAAGTGAACACAAAGGAGATGAAGCCGGTATAAAATCAACAATTCTCAAAGTTACTGGTGAATATCTCTATGGATTAATGAAAAATGAATCCGGTGTTCACAGATTAGTTAGAATATCTCCTTTTGATAGCGGCGCAAGAAGACACACAAGTTTTGCAAGTGTGTGGGCATATCCTTCAATTGATGAAGAAATTGATATTAAAATTGATGAGAAAGATTTAAGAATAGACACGTATAGATCCAGCGGAGCAGGCGGACAACATGTAAATGTTACAGATAGCGCTGTTAGAATAACTCACCTACCAACTAAAATTGTAGTGCAATGTCAGAACCAAAGATCGCAACATAAGAACAAAGAAACATGTTATAAAATGTTAAAGGCAAGACTATATGAGCATGAAACACAGAAAAGAGAAGAACAAGAACAGAAAAGTGTTAGCACAAAGACAGATATCGGGTGGGGCCATCAAATACGTTCGTATGTTTTGCAGCCATATAGGTTAGTAAAAGATTTAAGATCCAAAATTGAAAGCACTAATCCTGACGATGTATTAAATGGAAATTTAGATAAGTTTATTGAAGGAAATTTATTTAAATCTTAATGAAAAAGTTTTTATATTCAATTTTTTTAATACTTATATTCTCGTTTACTTCAACGATCATATATTTATCAACTGTTGGATTTGAAACATCAAAACTCAACAATTTAATTATTAAAGATATTAAGAAAAAAAATCCTAATATTGAACTAGAATTAGAAAAAATTAAGATAAAACTAGATATAAAGAAAATTCAATTATCGCTATTAACTAGTAGACCAAAAATTATATATCAAAATATAAAAATTCCAGTAGCAGAAATTAAGATTTACTCAAAAATAAATAAAATTTTTAATTCAAAAATTGATGTGAGCAAAATAGTTTTTAGAGTTAAAGAATTTAAAATCCAAGATATTCAAAAAATAGCTATTCGTATTAAGCCTTCAAACTTTAAGACTTATTTAATAAACAATATAAATGGTGGAGAAATTGAAAAAGCATTATTTGATTTAAATATAGATAAAAATTTTAAACTTGTTGAGTATAAAGTGAGCGGTTCAATTAAAGAGACTGATGTAAAAATTACAAACAATGTAAAGGTAAAAAATTTAAATTTTAATTTTAAAATAGACAATAAATTAACCTTGATTAATTCAATTAACGCTAGTTACGAAGGTATTGTAGTGTCCAATGGATCAATTAACTTACAGCGAGAAAAAGAAATTGAAGTTAGAGGCAAATTCGACTCATTTTTTAATTTGGAAGAAGATCAGCTGAAAAAATTTTTAATTAAAGAAAAATTTTTAAAAGAAAATAAAATTAAAATACAAGGGTCACTGCTTCATGTTTTTGATTTTAAAATAAATAATAATTTTAAGGTTATTAATTACAATTATAGATCTACTGGAAATATTTCAAAAGCTCAAATAAATTTAAAAAATAATTTTAAGAATAAATTTATTAAAAACCAAGTAAAAAAAATTTTATTTAAAAAAACTAAATTAGAAATAATTCTAAATAAACAAAAAAAAAAATTCAATATTATTTGACGGTTTTTATAGTCTTGATAAATTAAATTATAAAAAAATTAAAGTTAAAAATAATTTAAATATAAAAAATCAAAACTATTTTATTGATTTAAATTTAACTGAAAATATATTTTTAGATTTAATTAATTTTCAAACAAACTCAAAGAAAAATAGTAATATTAAAGCTGAATACAAAGTTAAAAATAAAAAATTTATTTTTAAGTCAATTGATTTTACTGAGGATAAAAATATTATTTCTGTTAAAGGGTTAGTATTAAATAGCAAAAATGAAATAGAGAAAATCTCAAGTATTAAAATTCTGACATTTTATAAAAACAAGGAAAATAATAATTTCGTTATAAATTTTGGAAAAAAAATATCTATCATTGGTAAAAAATATGATTCATCAAATTTATTAAAATTACTATCAGAGCCAAGTAAATCAAATCCGCTTAAAAACTTTAGCACAGAAATAGAAATACAAATAAAAAACTTGATAAATAAACCTAAAATTCCTTTAAGTAATTTTAATTTAATAGGCCTGATTGAGAAAGGTAAATTCAATAAAATTTCTGCAAAAAGCCAATTCTCAGATGACAAATATTTAGATATTTCTTTAAAAAAAAATAAAAATAATAAAAAAATACTAGAAGTCTACTCTGATTTTCCAAAGGCTTTACTTAATGACTATAAAATTTTTGAAGGTATTAAAGGCGGAAAGCTACTATATAATTCTACAATAGATGAGACAGGCTCAATTTCAAAACTTACAATTGAAAATTTTAAAGTTACTAAAGCACCTGCTTTTGCAACTCTCTTAACTTTAGCAGACCTCGGGGGTTTTGCAGATCTTTTGTCAGGACAAGGTATGAGTTTTGATATTTTAGAAATTAATATTAAAGACGATCTCAATGTAACTGTAATTGATGAAGTATTAGCTCTTGGCTCAAGTGTTTCTCTTCATATGAACGGGTACATAGAAAAGGAAACAGGCTTAGTAAGTTTAAACGGCACACTAGTTCCAGCTAAAATGTTAAATAAACTAGTTTTAAAAATTCCTGTCGTAGGCAGAATACTTGTTGGTGACAAAGTGGGTGAGGGTGTTTTTGGAGTTAGTTTCAAAATGAAAGGTTTGCCTGAAAAAATTAAAACCAGTGTTAACCCAGTAAAAACTATTACGCCTAGATTTATCACAAGAGCTTTAGAAAAAATAAAAAAAAATTAAAATTACTTTAGTTTAATTATAAAATGTTTTTTTTTACCGTATGAGAGCTTAACGCACCCATTATCTTTGAAATCATTAATTTTAATAATTTTTTTAACATCCAGAATAAGTTTGTCATTAATTTTAATTCCCCTCTCAATGATTGCTCTTCTAATCTCACTTTTTGAATTCATAATTTTACTACCATACAATAACTCAATTATATTTATTCCATCTTTTAAATGAGATTTCTTAATTATAGTTTCTGGTAAGTTTTGACCAATACCACTACCTTCAAATGTCACTTTCGCTGTTTGCTCTGAGTTTCTTGCTTTCTCTTCACCATGCAAAATTTTTGTAGCTTCGTTAGCTAATAAAATTTTTAAATTATTAATATTTTTTTCATCTTTTGATTTTTTTTCTATTTCTTGAATACCAATTTCTGTAAAGTACTTTAAAAATCTTTTTACGTCATCATCACTAGTATTTCTCCAAAACTGCCAGTAATCGTAAGGTGACAATAATTCTTCACTTAACCAAACTGCTCCACTTTCTGTTTTTCCCATTTTTGCACCAGAAGCAACAGTTATTAATGGCGTTGTTAAGCCAAAAGATTCTTTTCGATTAATTTTTCTAATCAATTCTACACCGTTAATGATATTGCCCCATTGATCGGAACCACCTATCTGTAAATCACAATCGTATTCTTCATTTAATTTATAAAAATCATAGGCTTGTAAAATCATGTAATTAAATTCCATATAACTAAGCGACTGTTCTCTTTCTAGACGTAATTTAACACTGTCAAAACTTAACATTTTATTAATAGTAAAATGTTTTCCAATATTTCTTAAAAATTCTATATATTG
>MDTF01011794.1_pt1 | contig 10102 bp, 6 predicted proteins | sample 811191 | NCBI WGS metagenome assembly MDTF01 (sample SAMN05326649, study PRJNA326480) | marine metagenome | isolation source: seawater | place: Southern Ocean | collected 2011 | reverse complement strand
TAATGATATATCCCTTAAAGATACAGGATCTACGCTGTTGAAATTAGCTAAATCAGCTAAAGCCATTACCGCATATCTGCCTTTTGAAGTTAATTTCATTTTTTTGATATTAAGTTATTATTTACCCTTTAAACTAAGGGCTTTTATACAAACTTGACTAAATTAGTCAAGTATAGATTACATAAAAGAGTTAACATATTGTCGCTTAGTTGTGATAGATATAATTTTTTTTTGAGAATAATAATCAATTACATTTATGGATAACAAAATCGTAGAAGTTTTTATACCTGGACCAGCTGGAAGACTGGAAGCTAAATATTATAAAAGTAACAAAATTACTTCACCTATAGCACTTGTATTGCAACCACACCCTCAGTATGGCGGAACAATGAATAATAAAGTTGTAGTTGATACATTTCATACATTTATGGAAAATGAATTTTCAGTATGCAGAGTTAATTTTAGAGGTGTTGGAAAAAGTGATGGAGAGTTTGACAACGGCCAAGGAGAATTAGCAGATGCTGCTGCTGCACTAGACTGGCTAGAGAGAGAAAATTTTGACAATTCTCAATGTTGGGTTTCAGGATTTTCGTTTGGGTCTTTAATTGCAATGCAGCTACTTATGAGAAGACCTGAAATAAATAGATTTATAGCCATATCCCCACAACCAAATGTATATGATTTTTCGTTTCTATCTCCATGCCCCACATCAGGGCTAATGATTTATGGAAAAAAAGATGAGCTTGTTCCCTATGAGCATATTGCAGAGTTGGACAAAAGATTGACTGCACAAAAAGGAATTAAAGTCGACTTCCTAGCTGTAAATGATGCCAATCATTTTTTTTCAAAAACAGAAGATACTTTAATAAAAAATCTAGACAAATATATTAGAAAAGAATCTGCCTTATTTTAACAATTCTTAACAAGTACTCCACCTGTGCTTGCTTCATTACATCTTGTAGTTTTAGGAAATGAAATCGGTAATTTAAGATACGATCTTATTGTTAAATAACCAAAAGCCTGTGACTCAACAAAATCTCCATCAATACCCAAACTATCAATTAATTTTACTAGGCTATTTTTTTTACTAATTAATATTTTTTTTTTGATTCTACTAACTAAAAAATTATTTTTTCTTCCACCACCACATAGTAAAATATTTATTGTTTTATGCCATTGACCATCCTCTAAAAAATCTAGAATACTTCCTATTAGGGAATCTGCTGTATATTCAATTAAAGTTGCGGCTCCATCTTCTAGAGATAATTTATTCAACAATCTTAAGCTAAAATCTTTTATATCATATGATTTTTTAAAAGGGTGCGCGTTTAAAAGTTTTCTAATAATTTCTTTATTTACATTTCCTAGTTTTGCTATTTTTCCTTTTTTATCATAAGGCATACCTGTTTTTTTTCTTATCCACTTATCTATCAGACAGTTTCCTGGTCCTGAATCTGCACTCGATAAATGATATTGTGGAGGTATTTCTTTATCCTGCAAAATAAGAGTATAATTAGCTATTCCTCCTAAGTTGATAATAATTACCGGAGGTTTTATTTTTTTTTGTTCAATAATAAGTTTATGAAAAATTGGTACTAATGGAGCTCCTTCTCCTCCATTTTTTAAATCCTTTTGTCTAAAATCATAAACAACCTTTTTTTTAGTAAGTTTTGAAAGAAGCTTTCCATCACCTAATTGTTTAGATATTTTTTCTTTTGAATTATGAAAAATTGTTTGTCCATGAAATCCTATAAAATCTACATTTAACTTAGTTTTTTTAAGAATTTTCTCTGCTGATTCTGCATGAAAGATAGTTATGTCTTTTTCAATAGATTTAATTTTTTTTTGGAATTTTTTTAAATCTTTTGAAATTTTTATTTTATCCCTAAGTGCTGTTAGATCATTATAAATACTTTTTGGATATTTAAAATATTTGTCTAAAATTGCCTTATATTCAGACTTTCCATCTGTTTGAATAATTGAAGCATCCACCCCATCCATTGAAGTTCCACTCATTAATCCTAAAGCTGTATAAATTTTTGCCATTCTTATTCTTTTTTTAAAAAATTTGTATATTGTAGAACCATATACTTATGAATAAATTTTTAAAAGAGTTTAAAGACAGGGGCTTCTTCTATCAATGCACAGGAGAGGAAGACTTATCCAAATTGATGGATGAGGAAAAGATTAATGCTTACATAGGATTTGATTGTACAGCAGAGAGCCTTCATGTTGGAAGTTTACTACAGATAATGTGTTTAAGATTATTACAAAAGCATGGACATAGACCAATAGTTCTATTGGGTGGTGGAACTACTAGAATTGGAGACCCATCAGGTAAAGATAAGACAAGAACTATATTAAATGATGAAGAAATAGAAAAAAACATTAAAAATATAGAAAAAATATTAAAAAATTTTTTAGATATTAAAGATTCAAAGACTAAACCAATTTTTGTAAATAACTATTCTTGGCTAAAAGGCTTGAATTATATTTCTTTTTTAAGAGATATAGGAAAACATTTTACAATAAATAAAATGTTAAGTTTTGATAGTGTTAAAACCAGGTTAGAAAGAGAGCAATCATTAAGTTACATGGAATTTAATTATATGATTTTACAAGCTTATGATTTTTTAGAATTAAATAAAAAAGAAAATTGTGTATTGCAGATTGGTGGCTCTGATCAATGGGGCAATATAGTTAACGGAGTTGATCTAATAAAAAGATACTCAAATAAACAAGCTTATGGCTTAACAACTCCATTAATAACTTTAGCATCTGGTGCTAAGATGGGAAAAACAGTATCTGGAGCTATTTGGTTAGATAGAAAATTTTTATCACCATATGATTATTGGCAATTTTGGAGAAATATAGATGATAGAGATGTTTTAAAATTTCTTAAAATTTTTACAGATTTAAGTGTTGAAGAAATTGAAAAAATTAAGGACCAAGATATTAACCAACAAAAAATTGCCCTTGCAAATGAGGCTACTTCCATGTTGCATGGAGAAGATGAGGCTAAAGCAAGTGAAGAAACTGCAAAAAAAACATTTTCTGAAAATTCATTAGGTTCGGAATTGCCATCAATTTCAATAAATAAAAGTCAATTAGATAAAAAAATAAATATTGTTGATTTAATCATATTGTCTAAATTAGAAGATTCTAAAAGTGAAATTAAGAGATTAATTAAAGGCAACGGGGTTAAAATTAACAATCAAGTAATTACCAATGAAAAATTAATTATTATAAAAGATCTTTTTAAACAGAATGTAATCAAACTGTCTTTAGGTAAAAAAAGACACATTAAAGTAGAATTTTCTTAATTCCTTTTAATTTTCTCTAGAGTTCTAGTTATGAATCTAGGCGTTAGCGTTTTAATTGGGTTTACTGAAGTTTTTAAATTTTTTGGAGAACCCTTAACCTTAAAGCTTACACCAAATACTCCTTCACCTGTTTTTTTACCAACTAAAATATTTCCAATCAATGGAATTGCAGCAATGGTTTTATTTATAGTTGTTGCTGGAACTAGCGTTCCTCTTAGACTTATTAATTTTTTGGATTCAATATAGCCATCCATAAGAATTGAAATTGCCGGACCAATTGCATACATTTCATCAATTTTCATTAATCCTTTTTCATTTGAAAATTTAAGCTCAAAATTAGAAAAGCGTATTCCCTCTCCTGTTAAAATATCGGCAATACCCTGCAAAGATGCCAGAGTTAATAATTTAGCAAGAACTGGTAATTCTTGTAATTTAAAATTATCAATTTTTAATACTGAATTTGAAACATTATCTTTTTTTATAGAATAAAAATCCAAAATACCTTCTTCAAAACCTTTTATAAATTCATATTGTCTTACTATAGGCTTTGGATAATCAGAAAAAAGAGTTGTAATTTTTTCGTTACTTTCATTTGTATTAATTGTTAAGATAATTTTTTTATTATTGGGAAAATTTGATTTTAAATTTAATCTATCAACTTTATTTTTTTTAAAGATTATATTTCCATTTAAATCATTTACGAATGTAGTTTTGTTTAAGTAAGTTTTTTTAATTTTTATATTTAGAATTGTATTTAAATCATTAAATATAGAGGCAGATTCTAATTTTTCTTCATCATTCAACAAATCATCAATCAATTTTGATGCATCTAAAATTTTTCCATATATATCGTATCCATTTTTATTCTTGTTTAAAATAATTTCATTCTTAATATTATTGATATTATCATAGTTTAAACTTAATTTTTCAATATCTAAAATGTCAAATTTACTATTTAGATTTAGATTCTTAATTATTATATTATTTTTATTTTCAACAAAGGAAATAAGATCAAATTCAATTTTTTTACTTTTTTTGTATACACCTTTTAATCTAAGTAATGATTCTATATCTTCTTTTTTTTCATATTGTAAAGTATTCACTAATATTTTGTTTTTATTAATATTAATATTTGTATCAAAAATATATTCCTCATTATTACCTATTATTGAATAATCTAAATTATCAGCTTTATCTTCAATTATTACTTTACCCATACCACCAATGTTGAGTTGATCATTTTTATAATTAATTGAAATTTTATGATCTTCTAATTTAATTGAGTCTTTATAGTTTGGTAAAAAACTTTTAATATTTGTTGAGTCATTTTTATAAATAAGCCTATCTAAATTAATTGTTGTGTTTAAATCAAGGTTGCTAATCTTGAATTTTTTATTAAGAGAAAATACAAAATTACTATCTGAACTAAAATTGATTTCTTCCAATCCATAATTTTTAAGCTTGTTTTCAAACAAATTATTCAGTAGATCTGCATTAATACTATTTTTTTTACTTACTAGCTTCCCATCAATAGATGTTTTACCATTTTTTTTCTTAATTTTTATTAATGGGGAAAATAATCTAATTTGATTGAAGTCACCTTCTATATCTCCTAAATAATACTCGTTACTTTTAATGTTAAAAGTAAAACTTAAGTCATCGACAGAATATTTCTTTAAAATATTAATTTTTCCCTTTTTAATAAAACCCTTAATTTCATAATCTTCTTTAATATTTCCCTTGTTATCAAAATTTAGGTTTAAATCTCCAACCAGAAAACCATCTTTAATAATATTATTTAATATAAATAGTTCTGCTGAATTATTGAATAGCCTAGATAATAAAATAATATCATTAAGTTTTATTTTTTTTGTGGATACCCTTAAAGAATCTACTGTAAATTTTTTATTTAAGAATGATTTTATAGGAATGTTTGTTTTTATAAATTCTAGTTCTATAGCGTTGTTTCTAATGACTATTACTGGATCGGTAGTTTTAACGTTAATAGATAAATTAAGTGGATTTAATAACAATCTAAGACTTTTTAATTCTAGGCTTGCTTTATTGTTGATATTTAAAAATTCACTTTTAACTTTATCATTAAATTTTTTAGTATTAATTCCAAAAATACTTAAATAAATAATAACTATAATTAAAATTGTAATAAAAAATAATGAGAATTTTATTAGTTTTTTGATCATTTTACCTTATACAGAGAGCTTTCCAGAAAATCATCTATTTCTCCATCCAATATTTTATCTGGATTAGTGCTTTCAAAATTAGTTCTGTTGTCTTTAACAAGTCTATAAGGGTGGAGAACATACGATCTTATTTGATGTCCCCAACCAATCTCTGACTTTGAAGACTCTATATTTTGAGTTTCTTGTTCCCTCTTTTTTACTTCAAAGTCATAAAGTCTTGCTCTCAACATATTCATACAAGTTTCTTTATTTTTATGTTGAGATCTTTCATTTTGACATTGTACAACAATCTTGGATGGAATGTGAGTAATTCTAACGGCACTATCAGTGGTATTTACATGTTGTCCTCCTGCACCACTAGATCTGTAAGTGTCAATTCTTAAATCTTTTTCGATAATCTCTACATCAATATTTTCATCCACTACTGGGTAAATCCAGATACTTGCAAAGCTTGTGTGTCTACGCGCACTAGAGTCAAATGGTGATATTCTAACCAATCTATGTATTCCTGACTCCGCTTTTAGCCAACCATAAATGTAATCTCCTTCAATTTTTATTGTAGAAGACTTTATGCCTGCTTCATCTCCTTTATGTTCACTTATTAATTGAGATTTAAATCCTTTAATTACTGACCACTTTAAATACATTCTTCTTAACATTTCAGCCCAATCCTGGCTTTCCGTTCCTCCTGCTCCAGCATGGATTTCTACATAACAATCAAAGCTATCACTTTCCTTAGATAAAAAACATTTTGCTTCATTTTTTTTTACTGAACCTTTTAATTCTTTTATACCTTGTAAGACTTCGTTGACTATTAATTGATTTTTTTCTTCTAAAGCTAACTCATTTAATTCATGTAAATCATTTAAGGATTTAACAGAGTTGTCATATGAGTTTATTAAATCCTCATATAATTTCTTTTCTTTAATTATTTTTTGTGAGTTAACTCTGTCTTGCCAGAAATCACTTTCTAACATTTTTTGATTATTTTTTTTTAATTTTGAATGAGTATCATTTTTTTCAAAGGTACTCCTTAACTCGTTGGTTTATTTTTTCTATTTCTAATTTGTAATTTAAATATTCAGATTCCATTAATAGAACTTTAATATATTATTGTTTTTTAATCTATTATTAATATCTAGATTTAAATCACTATCTGTTGGTAAGCTTTTATAAGACTCTATTATTGTTGATTTAGACTGTGTCTCTGCTTTTTTTCCTGTTAAAGGATCAATTACCATCATTAATATATTATCTGCAACTTTAAACGGTCTTGCTTCCTCTTTTTTTATCGCTTTTTTTACAAAACTTTTAAATATTGGTAGTGCTGTCTTTGCTCCCGTTTCATATCTTCCTAGAGTTTTTGGATTATCTGAACCTACATATACACCTATTGCAAGTTTCGATGTAAACCCAATAAACCATGCATCTGTGTTACCGTTAGTAGTTCCAGTTTTCCCTGCTAAATCTAAATTAAGATCTTTTAATTTTTTTCCCGTTCCATTTTGAATGGCACCTTCTAATATTGAGGTCATTTGATAAGCTGTTTCTGGTGAAAAAATTTGGTCAAAACTGTCCTCAATTATTGGATAATTTTCACTTAAAGAGGATATCTGATCACAATTAATACATTTTCTTTTTTCATTATTAAATATTGTGTTTCCTTCACTATCCTGGACTCTATCAACCATTATAGGTTTTACTAATTTACCTCCATTAACAAATGAGGAGTAGGCCGCTGTTAGTTTTAACAAAGTTGTTTCTGCTGACCCCAATGAAATAGATAAGAGTTCACTGGGATTCTCATATATGCCTAATTGTTTTGAAAATTTAACTATTTTTTTTACTCCAAGGTCTTGTGCTATTCTAACAGTCATTAGATTTCTAGATTTTTCTAATCCCATCCTTAAAGTTGATGGTCCATAAAACTTTTTTCCATAATTTTCTGGTTTCCACATTTTTAGATCAGACCCTTGCTCTAAAACTAATGGTGCATCTAAAATCAGAGTTGATGGAGTATATCCATTTTCAAGAGCTAGAGCATAAATAAAAGGTTTAAATGCTGACCCAGGTTGTCTTGATGCTTGAGTTGCTCGATTAAATTCACTTTTTTTGAAACTAAAACCACCACTCAATGCCAACACTCTTCCTGTAAAAGGATCCATTACTACAATTCCACCGTTAACTTCTGGTAACTGTTGTAAAGCAAAAATATTATTCTCTAAGTTTTCTACATAAATAACATCTCCAATTTTTACCAAATCTTTAAATTCTTTTTTAGTCCATGAAATATTTTCGTATTTAATAATTCCTTTTATTTTTTTTTCAGTTTCAACTTCTATTGAAAATTTATTAATTTTTTTTACTATTGCTAAGTTCCAGTTAATTATTTTTTCTAATTTAAATTTATCTAATCCTTCTGTCCAATTATTTAGTATTTTTTTATTTAATATTGGCCCACGCCAACCCTGTCTTTTATCATAATTAATTAAACCCTCTCTCAGAGAAAGTGTTGCAATTTTTTGTAAGCTTAGATTCATCGGAGTTTTAATATTTAAGCCTTGTTTGTAGACTTTTTCAAAACCAAATTTATCAATTACACTTTTTCTTATATCTTCAACGTAATATCTTGCATCTTCTAGAAAGACTTTTTTTCTTTTTTTTAGAGAAATTTTATTATTATAAAAATTCTCGTAATTATCTTTGTTAATATACCCATTCTCAAATAGATTTTTTAAAACTAAGTCTCTTCTAAATTTAGCCAATTTCATATTTTTATAAGGATTATATCTACTTGGTGCTTTAGGTAAGGCAGCTAGCAAGGCTGCTTCTTCGTAATTTAATTCAATAATCGGTTTATCAAAATATGCTAAACTCGCCGAGGCCACACCATAAGTCCCCTCTCCTAAATATATTTGATTCAAATATAATTCTAATATTCTTTCTTTTGACAGGGCTCTTTCAATTCTAAAAGCCAAGATTGCCTCTTTTATCTTTCGATTTAAACTTACTTCATTTGTTAATAAAAAGTTTTTTGCAACTTGTTGTGTGATAGTTGAGGCTCCCTCTAATCTTTTTGATGCGATAATATTAGATATGTTATTTATTACAGCTCTTAACACTCCTTTTGCGTCTACACCTGGATGAGAAAAAAAATTTTTATCTTCTGCTGACAAAAATGAATCAATTACTTTTTGAGGTATTGCTTTATATGGAACAAAAATTCTTTTTTCCGTTGAGAAGTCACTCACTAAATATCCATCTCCAGAGTATACTTTGCTTGAAACAGAGGGTTTATAGTTCTTTAAAAATTTATAATCTGGTAAATTGCTAGAAAATGCCCATAAAACAGCTACTATTGAAATTGTAGCAAATAGACCTATGCCAATAATTAGTATAAATATATTTTTAATAATTCGGTGCATTTTAGTTTAATATATATATTAATTTGTTAAAGTTAAGGCATCTGAATTGAAACAAAATTTAAAATTATTTAAATATTAAATGAAACAATTAATCGAAAATATATGGAAAAAAATTTATACATTGATGCTTCGCATCCAAACGAGACTAGAGTTGTGCTTAAATCTGGTGAAAATATCGAAGATTATGAGTACGAAGGTTTAAAAAATAATCTAATTAAGAATAATATTTACCTTGGAAAAGTTAGTCGCGTAGAGCCGTCATTACAGGCAGCTTTTATTGACTTTGGCAGAGATAGACATGGTTTTTTATCTTTTAATGATATTCAGTCAGATTATTTTCAAATTCCTCAAAGTGACCTTGCTAGAATAAAAGAAGAAGAAGAGAGCGCAAGAGAAGAGCTTCAAAAAGAAAGTGAGTTAGAGGAAGAAAAAAACATCAATGAAGGTAACTTAGATGTTAATGATCCAGTTGAAATTAAACCAGAATCAGAAGTAGAACTTAATACATCTGAAGAACTTTCTAAGGAAGAAAGCACAATAATCGAAAATACTACTGAAGAAACTCAAGTTGTTCAATCAAAAAAACAAGAGCCAAGATTTAGGTCTAAAAGATACAAAATACAAGAAGTTATAAAGCCCAACCAGGTAATTTTAGTGCAAGTTTTAAAAGATGAAAGAGGACAAAAAGGTGCTGCACTTAGTACTTTCATTTCTATTGCGGGTAAGTATATAGTTTTAATGCCTAACACACCAAAAGGTGGTGGAATATCTCGTAAAATTTTTAATCCAGGTGAAAGAAAAAAAATTAGAACAATTTTAAATGACATAATCATACCAAAAGAAATGGGACTTATTGTTAGAACAGCAGGATCAAATAAAACTAAGAACGAAATAGACCACGACCTTCAAGCATTAATAAAAACTTGGAATGGAATTAAAGAAACTGCTTTAAACTCTATAGCTCCTTCTCTAATTCATCAAGAAAGTGATATTATAAAAAGAACTTTGAGAGATATGTACGATGAAGACACTACTAGTATAATTATCGAAGGTAACGATGGGTATAAGAAAGCACAAAGTTTTATGAAGATGATGATGCCCTCTCATGTAAAAAAAATAAAAAAATATAGAGAAAAAGTTCCTTTATTTTTTA
>MDTF01000790.1_pt1 | contig 10102 bp, 7 predicted proteins | sample 811191 | NCBI WGS metagenome assembly MDTF01 (sample SAMN05326649, study PRJNA326480) | marine metagenome | isolation source: seawater | place: Southern Ocean | collected 2011 | reverse complement strand
TTACTAGTGAGTAAGCAACAGCAACAGCAAGAATTGTTTTTATTTTATTAAACATTTATTTCCTTTGTTGAGGTTAATTATTTGATTTACTTGTTTTCAATAATAGATTTAAACTTAAAATGAACTTTATGTAAAGCAACATTACCTCCTAAAAATGGGGTTAAAAATAAATAAATACAATTTTAGATTGTATTAGTTAAAGTTTTTTTTATTGCTGCTGACCAACCTTTTACTAAAATATTTCTCGCCTTTGTGTCTATTTTAGGAGTAAAATTTTTATCTAAATGCCAATTTTTTGAAATATCTGTTAAGGATTTATAAACACCAATTTGCAGTCCAGCCATAAAAGCAGCACCTAAAGCTGTTGTTTCTTGAACTTTTGGCCTTAAAATTTTTATATCAACTACGTCAGATAAAAATTGTGAAAACCAATTGTTCATTACCATTCCTCCGTCAACTTTAACAAGTTTAGGTCTTAATCCATCATGTTTCATTGCTTCAAATAAATCATACGTTTGGTATGCAACCGACTCAATCGTAGCTCTAATAATTTCTTTGGGACCTGTGTCTCTCGTAAGACCACTTAAAACACCCCTAGCATTCGCATCCCAGTAAGGAGCTCCTAATCCGGTAAATGCAGGCACTAAATAAACACCTTTATTATCTTTTAAAGATTTAACAATATCTTCTGTTTCTGATGCCTTTTTGAAAAAATTTAGTTTATCTCTTAACCACTGAACACCTGCTCCGGCAATAAAGATCGATCCCTCCATTGCGTATGTTGTTTTGCCTTTAATGCGATAAGCGATAGTAGTAAGTAACCTGTTTTTTGAATAAATAATTTTAGGTCCAGTGTTTAGAAGAACAAAAGCTCCGGTACCATATGTGCTTTTTAATGACCCCGGTTCAAAACAACATTGGCCAATAGAAGCAGATTGTTGATCCCCTACTACGCCACTAATAGAGATTGGTTTTCCAGTAATTGACGGGTGCGTTGATCCATAATCATCAGCACAATCTTTAACGATAGGTAAAATACTTTTATCAATTTTAAGAATTTTGAGAATAGTTTCATCCCATTTATTGTTGGTTATATTATAAATCATTGTCCTGCTTGCGTTAGTTGCATCTGTCGCATGAACTTTTCCTTTTGTAAGCCTCCAAATTAAAAAACTATCGATTGTACCGAAAAGTAATTGCTTCTTTTTCATCAATTTTTTAGCTAATGGTATATTATCTAAAATCCATTTAATTTTTGTACCTGAAAAATATGAATCTATTAAAAGACCAGTTCTGTTAAAAATAAGAGTTTCTTTGTTTTGTTTTCTAAGTTTTTTACAAAAGTCTTCTTGTCTACGATCCTGCCAAACAATAGCATTGTAAACTACTTTGCCTGTTTTTTTGTCCCATAAAACAGTTGTTTCTCTTTGATTGGTGATTCCAATAGTTAAAATTTTTCCTCTAATTTTTTTACTTTTTTTTATAACATCGTTTAAAGTTTTTTTAGTAGTGGACCAGATCTCTTCGGGATCATGCTCTACCCATCCACTTTTGGGGAAATATTGAGTAAATTCTTTTTGTGATGAATAAACTGGTTGTCCTTTAAGGTTGAAAAGTATGGCTCTGCTAGATGTAGTTCCTTGATCGATTGAGATAATAAAATTTTTATCTTTTTTCATTATTAATTAAAATATTGCCAGTCTAATTCTAACTTTTTATCGTCCATAATAGCGTTGATCATACCTAACATTAAAGGTAATTTTTTTTTATCAAAATCTTGGTTAACTTTTTTACCTATTTCGATTGCAAGATCGGCCCCTTCAACTGTAACTTTTTCCATTTTTAATTTTTTTGCTTCTGAAAAAATCATCCCTTCACCAATATATGAACCCATTTTACTATTCCTGCCGCCGCCTGAACTAACGTATAAATCACCAAGACCAGCTAGGCCTTTTACAGTTTCTTTCTTTCCTTTTAAATGTTCTACAAAAATTTCCATTTCTTGAACTGACTGCTTGATTAAGGCAGACGCAGTATTTAAATAATTTTTCTCTTTTATTTCTTCTGAGGCATTTTTGCTGCACAAGCCTTTTGCAGCGCCTACTGCCATTGAAAATATATTTTTTATAGCTGCTGATACCTCAACACCATTTAAATCATCTGAATATGAGGTGTGGTAGTAACTTGTGTTTAGCATTCCAGCAATTTTTTTGGCAACTAATGCATCTTTGTTTGCAACGACAACGCTACTATGAACTTTGTTAGCTAACCCAGTAGCAAGACATGGTCCACCTACTGCTGATATACTGACTTCTTTAATTTCTTTTTCTGAAAGCAAACGTTCTAATTTATCAACTAGAAGCTCATAATTATTTTTGTGTATGCTTAAACCTTTGGTTAACATAAGTAGGTTAGGTAATTTTTTGCCTTTATAAACGCGGCTAAGTTGGTCTGCAACCCATTCGATTCCTTTGGAACTAATCCCCAAAACAATTAAATCAACATTTGAATTTAATATTGAATCAAAACTTTCAAATTTCATTAAATTTATGCCATCAGGAATGTTTATGTTGAGGCCTGGATGTAATCTTTTATTAGACTTTACCTTGTCAAGAAAACTATCCTCTAAATGAGTGCCTATAATATTAATATCATGATTATTATCTAAACAGGGGAACGCAAAAGCGGTTCCCATTGCACCAGCGCCAATAATAACAATTTTAGACATAAATTTAATTTCTACTAATAATTTTTTTGATAATTAAAAAAAGTGATATTAGCTCAATTTTTCCAATAACCATAAATAAAATTATAAATATTTTGGATGATGTTAATAAATTATAAAATTCAATTCCTTCTAGGCCAAATAAGTCAGAGTTTACAGTGTTAGTAATCGTTAGTATTGACAGTTTAAAAGAGTTTTCGAAATTTAAGCCTCCTGCTGTTAAAATACTGGATAAAATAAAGATACTTATAAAAAAACAAATAAAAATAAAAAAAGAAGAATTTAAATTTTCGTTATTAATTTTGTGTTCAGTTTTTAAAATTCTTTGATCTATTATAACATTTGGAGAAACTAGTTTGAAAATTTCAAACACAGTAGATTTAAAGAGTATATAAAGTCTTAGAAATTTAATACCTGAAGAATTTGAGATAACAGATCCACCAATAAGAGTTAAAAAAAGAAAAAATAAATAAAAGTTTTTTGGGGGAGAATCAAATGTTAATCCAGAATTACTCAAACTACTAACAACATATAAAAATATATTTAAAAATGAAGTTTCTTTTATAGAAAAAAAAAGTATTAAGCTAAAAAAGATTATTGCTATTAAAATTAAAAAATCTTCTTGGTGTTTTTTATATGTATTTGCATTGTTGAAAAGGCTATAAAAAAAATAAATATTTAAAGCAGAGAATGTAACTGCAATTGTGAGTATAATTTTTTGAGACGAGTATCTAATTATTTCTGAAAGCTCATTAGTTGGTATAAATGCGCCAGTAGAGCTTACGGTCATAGCTAAATTAAAACTATTAAAAAGCCTGACACCTGAAATAGCAAACAAAGTAAAAATTAATCCTGTTAAAAAAATATAAAGAAAAAAAACCTTTGTTGCAATTCTTTGAGTGTCTTTAAAAAAATTAGTGGCTTTATCCGGGTTGTAAACTAAATGTGTTAATTTATATTCATTTTTAAAATTAGAAAAGATAAGAATTAAGAAAATTAAAAAAAATAAACCCCCTATCCAATGAGACGTTGAACGCCATATTAATAAAGTGGGATCTAAGAATTTTACATTATAAAAAACTGTAAAACCTGTAGTTGTTAGACCAGAAATAGCTTCAAAAAATGAGTCAATGAAACTTAGCTGATAATTACCAAAATAATACGGAATTGATATTAACAGTGAAATAAAAAAGTAAACGACAAAAATCAAAATTAACTTTTCGTAAAACTTAATATTTTTTTCACTATTTTTACTAAAAAAATTGAAACTCAAACCGAATAAAAATGACACAAATAAAGTCAAAATATAAGAATCTAAATTTAAATAATGATCAAAATAGGAAGAATAAAGAATGTTAAAAAATGACAAAAAAGATACGGGATAACATGATAGGCCTAGGTAATAGGAAATACCTCTAAAATTCATTTTTATATTGAGGTTAATCTGAAAATACTTTCCACTTCTTGCAAAAGTTCTCTTTTAGCTAGAAAAACAACGAGGTCGTCTTTCTCAAATATAAAATCTGACCTCGGTATAATAACTTTATCAGCTCTTAATACCGCTCCAATCCTTATATGCTCAGGAAGATTTGAATCTTTTATTGATTTATTTAGCAATTCAGACTTTTCTAAAATTTCTGCTTCTATAAATTCATACTCACCATCAAGCAATGAGTAAACTGTTTCGATGGTACCTTTGTGTACGTGTTCCATAATTCTAGACACCGTTGTCATACGTGGATCTACCAGGTCATCTATATTTAAAGATTTTTGTAACAAACTATAATTTGATTTATTTACTATTGCTATTGTACGTTTGGCTGGACTATATTTTTCAGCTAATACACAAACCATTATATTGTCCTCATCATCATTCGTTAAAGCTAAAATAGTCTCAGTTTCTTCTATATTAGCTTCTTTTAATATTTCTTCATCTAATGCATCACCACATATAACAATTGATGAAGAGAGTTCAGTTGCAAGAAGTTCTGCTCTTTCTTTATTTTTTTCTATAATTTTTATTCTAGCACCTTCAAAATTCGTCTCTAATAATTTAGCTAAATTTAATCCAATGTTTCCACCTCCAACAATAAGAATTTTTGTTGCCGCTTTTTCCTCGTGCCCAAATGATTTTAAAATTAAATTTAGCTGATCAGCACTAGCTACTACATATGCTTTATCTCCTTCTAGCAAAGAGTCATTTTTTTTCAGAAAAACAAATCTATCTTTTCTAACGGCACCAAGAATATTGGCTTTAAAATCTGAAAACTTTAATGTTAAATTTTTTAAAGGAGTGTTAATTACTGGGCAATTTTTATTAACAGCAATCTCCAAAACTTTAATTTTATCATTTGCAAAAGGAACGTTATCAAGAGTACCTGGGGCTTCTAGTTTTCTAAAAAGTGATTTTGCGACTTCAATTTCAGGTGAGATAATCACATCTATAGGTAAATTAGATTTGTTAAAAAGATTACTCCATTTACCATCTAAAAACTCTTTAGATCTTATTCTGGCTATCTTTTTATTAATATTAAACAAACTATGTGCTAATTGACATATGATCATGTTGGTTTCATCATTTTTTGTGACAGCTATAATCATGTCAGTATTAGCAGCACCAGCATTCTCAAGAACAGAAGGGAAAGTAGCTCTTCCTACAATACCTTTAACATCTTGAGTTTCATTAATTTTTTTTATGTCATCTGAAGATTGGTCAATTACAGTAACAGAATGATCTTGTGCTGAAAGTTGTTTGCTGATGGAAATACCAACCTTACCAGCGCCACATATAATTATATTCATGATTAGTTGATGCCTTTTATGCCTAATATTTTTAATTTTCTGTGTAGAGCACTTCTTTCCATTCCTATAAAATCAGCCGTTTTAGAAATATTTCCATTATTTTTTTTAAGCTGGTTTGTTAAATAATTTATTTCAAACTGTTCTCGAGCTTCTTTTAAAGGGTATGACAAAGTATCGTTTATAGCATGACCGCTTGCAGAATCGGGATTCTCATTTAAGATATCAGTTAATATTTTGTTTATATCTTTTTTGTTTTCATGAACCGAAAGTATTGTTACCCGTTCAATTAAATTTCTTAACTCTCTAACGTTTCCAGGCCAGTCATAGCTATACAGAAGATCATTATTAGCGTCTATTTCTGCCTCTGGTATACCGTTTAATTCAGAAACTTTCTTTTTAAAATATTTAATTAGCAATGGTATATCTTCGGTTCTTGATTGCAATGAAGGTAAATTGATAGGTACAACGTTTAGTCGGTGGTAAAGGTCTTCTCTAAATTTTTTTTCTACAACCATTTGTTTTAGATTTTTTGAAGTGGAAGAAATAATTCTAATATTTACATGAATATCTTTAGATCCATTTATTCTTTTGAATTTTTGATCTGTTAGTGTCCTTAAAATATTTGATTGTATGTCAAAAGGTATCTCTGAAATTTCATCTAACAATAAAGTTCCATTATTTGCTTTCTCTAAAATACCATAATCAATATTATTATTGTTATATACTTCTCCATATAAAAGTTTTTCATAGTTTTTTTCCTTTAGTAGTGCTGCATTAAAAACTACAAAAGAACTTTCAGCTCTTGAAGAAGTTTTGTGAATTTTTCGAGCAATAAGTTCTTTTCCTGTGCCAGTTTGTCCGGTAATCAAAACTCTGCTTTCGGTCATAGCAAGTTTGTCTATAGTTTTTAAAATTTCTAAAATTTTAGGATTTTTTCCAATAAAGTCAAAAGAATGAAATAATTTTTCTTCAGCGCTACTTTTTTCATTCTTTAGCGCAGTTGTCTCTAAAGCGCGTCTTACATAGATTAATAACTTTTCAGAAGAAAAAGGTTTTTCTAAAAATTCATAAGCTCCAATTCTAATTGCATCAACGGCTACTTGTACGTTGGCATGTCCAGAAATCATAATCACAGGTGTGCTTCTATTGATGTTTATTATCAATTTTAGCAGATCGATTCCATCTCTGTCACTTTTGTCTAATTTAATATCTATAATCGCTAAGTCAGGTAATTTTGATTTTATTTCTACAATAGCTTGATCATAGTTAGCTGCAGAGCGTACATCGAAATCATTTTCTTTCAAAATGTTACAAATTAAAAATCTTATGTCTGAGTTGTCATCGATTACTAGAATTTCATTTTTCATTTATTTAATTTTTGGGAGTGTGATTAAAATTTTCACTCCTGGTTTGTTGTCTGTTATAACAAAATCTCCAAGATGTTCGCTGATAATCTTACTGACGATTGGAAGGCCCAAACCAGTTCCTTCTTTTTTTGTTGTAAAATATGGTGTCATAATTTTAACGTTATCTTTTATGCCTACGCCATTATCGATCTGTGTAATAGTTATATAATCATTATTATCTACAATTTCTATAGAGATTTTGCCCTTAAAATTGATATTTTTAAGCTTTTTTTCTAAAATGGACTCTTCGGAATTTTTAATCAAATTTATAAAAACTCTATACAGTTGCTCTTCATCTCCGTTAATCTTTATTTTTTTTTCAGATGCTTGAAAGGAAATTGTATTTAAAGATGACAATTTATAGAAATCAATAGCTCTTTTTACAATTATACTTATTTCAATTTTCTTAAATATAGGACTAGGCATTCTAGCAAAGCTTGAAAATTCGTTTACCAATTTTTCAATATCTTGAACTTGTCTGTTAATTGTTGTTAAGTAATTTTTAAATTCATCCTGCCCATCTGTAATTTTTTGATAAAATTTTTCTTGAAGTCTGTCTATAGATAGCTGAATGGGTGTGAGTGGATTTTTAATTTCATGAGCTAATTTTCTAGCTACCATTTCCCAAGCTGAATATCTTTCTGCTACTAAGAGTTTATCTTGCTGTTTTTTTAATCTTTCTATCATGCTATTAAAGTTTTTATTTAGCATTAAAAATTCCTTATCAGCTTCAATTTCAGGCACCTTAGAATTTAAAATACCCTTACTGATGTTTTCAGAAGCGCCGATTAAATTAATTATTGGTTTAGTCAGCCTGTCTGCAAAAGAAATTGCGACAATTGTTGAGATAAATAAAAGCAAACCTACAAGTAGAATGTAAATTATTACAAATGTAATTTTTATACCAAGTTGTTTATTTTCCACGGCATAATAAAAGTTAACTGCTTGTTTTGTATCATTTAAATATGTAACAATTTCAGAATCCACATTTCTTGATATAAGCAAATATGTATCAATTAAGCTATTAAGCTTAATTATTGCAGAAGTTTTACTTTCTATAGTGTTGGTTATAAGAACAGGTATGCCCTCTAGCGCTTGATCAATTTCTTCATCACTCGGATTTACAAAGCTGTTGTTGCTATCGGTATCTGAAAAAATAATATTTGAGGAACTATCGATTAAAAAAATATCATCTACTCTTCTAAGTATTTTTTCAGATCGTGCAATATTTTTAAATCTTTCTGGCGCTGAGTAGAAAAAAGAAGACGCTCTATTTAATCCAACACTCATGAGAAATACATCTGATTCTAAAGTTTTTTTATTTTGTTCTGAATAATTTCTTGCTACATCGTAGGAATTATTTACAGCTTTTGAAATTTTATCATTAAAAAAATTTTGTAGACCATAATTAAAAATAAATAGAGAAAAAACTGCTATTAAAAAAGATGGTATAAAAGTAAACAAAGTAAATAAAGATATATACTTAGAGCTGGTAAGTGATCCTATTTTTTTCTTTTTATTTGCTTGATAGAGGTCGTAGCTTTTTTTAAATAATATAGACAAAGATAGAAAAAGTAAGATTAAGTCTAAAACTAGTAAAATTTGTAAATTTATTTTTATAAAAAATAATAATTCAGGGTTAATGAAACTTAAAAATGTAAGTATACACATGAATATACATACAAATGTAAGCACAATGACTAACTTGATATTTTTTAAAATATTTAACATACAAAACAATATTTAATTTATACAAATATAATATAGTTTAAAACAATGAGATTCTCTTTTATTTTACTTGGTGGCGGAAATAGTAATAGATTTAATTCTTATACACCTAAACAATATCATAAAATAGCTGGAAAAACTTTGGTTGATATTTCGCTCAAGAAAATCAAACAATTTAAAGAAATTAAAACAATTATTTATGTCTATAACAAGAAACATAAAAAGCATTTTAAGGACACCGATCTTAAAGGTGTTAAATTAATTGAAGGGGGAAAAACAAGGCACGAATCTACATATAATGCTTTAAACTATTTAATAAAGAAAAAAAAAGTAGGTAAAGTTTTAATTCATGATGCTGCTAGACCTAATTTTTCTCAAAAACTAATAAAGAGCATTCTTGTAAATTCAAAAAAACACAAATCAGTTATTCCTTTTTTGAAAATTCAAGATGCCTTAAAAAAAAAGAAAAAACAAAAATTTGTAAACCTAGATAGAAATAAATTTTTTTTAACTCAAACACCCCAATGTTTTAATCTAAATCAAATTTTTCAACTGCACAAAAAACTAAAAAAAGAATACGTAGATGATGACTTTTCATTATTAGGGAGTTTTAACAATATAAAATTTGTACGCGGGGAAAAAAGAAATTTTAAAGTTACTGATCGTGAAGATTTTAATTTATTAGAAAATTTTTATAACTCTAAAATAAGTATTGGAATAGGTTTTGACGTGCATAGATTAGTCCCAGGGAAAATACTTTTTTTAGGTGGCGTTAAAATTCCGTCTAACCTTGGTACGCTTGGCCATTCTGACGGTGATCCAGTTTTACATTCGGTAATAGATGCAATATTAGGTGCGTGTAACATGGGCGATATAGGTGAAAAATTTTCTGATAAAAATAAAAAATACAAAAATATAAGATCGCCTGAGCTAATAAAAAATGTAATTAGTGAAGTTAAAAAGCAAAACTATGCAATTAGTAATATTGACATTAATATTATTACAGAAACTCCGAAATTAAAAAAGTTTAAAAAAAAAATATCCAAGAATATTGCAGATTTATGTGAGATTTCTTCAAATTGGATTAACATTAAAGCTAAAACAACAGAGAAACTTGGTGTGATAGGTCAAGAGAAAGCCATAGCTTCAGAAGTTGTTGTTTCGGTTGTTAAATATGATTAAAAAATTTAATATTTTAATTCTTTCCATGTTTGCTGTCGGGCGTTCTAAGTATGCCCCTGGGACTGTGGCATCGTTTATTACTTGTTTAGTTTTTATTCCTTTGTATGACAATAAAATAAACATTATATTTTTAATTATAATTATAAGTTTTTTTTTTATCTATTCAGTTTATGCTATAGATCGATTTAAAAATTATTTTGACGAAGTGGACTCAAGAGAGATAGTAATTGATGAGTTTGTAGGTCAATCAATCCCAATT
>MDTF01015023.1_pt1 | contig 10106 bp, 4 predicted proteins | sample 811191 | NCBI WGS metagenome assembly MDTF01 (sample SAMN05326649, study PRJNA326480) | marine metagenome | isolation source: seawater | place: Southern Ocean | collected 2011 | reverse complement strand
TTACAAATCGATAGACAATCAACGTGGCACATGGTGGGAAGAAGTGCATATTTCAGAGTCTGGGTTTAAAAAAGCTATTCGCGACAAACCTATCTTCATGAACGTAAACGACCGATTTAGTAATGAAAAAGAGGTGTATAACAAGCAGAAGAAACTTTTTTTGGCGACGATGGAACAAATGTTCCCAGAGAAAATACCAAATTTAGCTAATTCCCCTGCCGCCCTTTGTGCAGACGTCCCCCAGCTGCCAGGGAAGATTTTGTTGGTCGTCATTTTCAACACCCTGTATCGAGCCAACGTGCCCAAAATCAAAGCGCTCCTACCCACAAAGACCGATGTCGTTTTTTGTTCCAGCGAGAATGTGAAAGATGACCCTTCCTTTGTCCATGCACCCCAAATTGACAAAGGCAAGCTGTCGTATGAATGCGTGATTGTGGCCATGCGGTTATTTCCGAACCACACCGGGTATCTCATGGTCGGCGATGATGTGCTACTCGCTTTTGGACGCTTACACAATATGGATAACAAGAGCATGTGGCTTGAAGGTGGAAAGCAGTCCCAGTTCAATTTCTTTACGAATAAGCCAAAACAAGAGGGAGGAAAGTGGGCGTTGTGGAGCCGTCTTAAACCGTGGGGGTATCAGGCTTCAGTCAATGTCGAATCTGACCCGAGACTAGCACCAGAGTACCGAGAACAACTGCTACAATCAGGATGGCAGCACCACGCATCCGATGTGTACTACTTTCCCAGTGGCGTGCGGGATACATTTCTGACACTGGCGCCGATTTTTTTGCAGCATAAAGTTTACTTTTCTAATGCTATAGGCACGATGATGGCGCTCATGTCCCGAAGTATGGGGGTTCCTATCGCACATCTACAAGGCAAGTCTATTTGGATACAAAGCGACCGAATGGATTGGGAAAAATTTCTCCCACCAGTCGCCGACTTTGACTATTATCACCCATTCAAGCTCAGCCGCTTTGACATGGGTATTCAATCACATGTGGAACGGGTCTGTCCGTTTTTGAGCACGCCACACCCTATATCATCCCCTATATCATCCCCTATATCATCCCCTCTGTCGCCTGGTGAGCGAAAGAAGTCATGGAACGCAGAGCGGCGTGACTGTCCAGTGGACATAAACAAGGCCCGTCAGATTGCAGTGTCAAAAATCGTCCCATTCTTGGAATGTATGAACCAAGTCATGCGAAATGGACAGTGGTACGTATCTCAAGGCTCCCTGTTTAGAGCACTGCGCTGGGGCGGTCCTGCACCGTGCTGGACCACAGAGACAGAAGATGGCGATTTTGACACGTTTGCCTTCTACGATGGGAAAGAGGCAACATTACAACACAAAGCACGAGCATTGGAACAATGCCTTAACACTGTGTACAAGAAAGGTTCGTTCACGTTTGGGACACACAGGCACATTCCAACATTTTTCGTGGTACATCACCTCGAAAATTTTGTGAAAGGAGACGTTGTGGAGCCTTTCCATGAGGGATATGAAGTACATTTTCTAACGAGAGTAGGAGATATCTTTCAACCGGCGCTTGATTCTAAACAACGTCAGATATTTTATAAACACAAAAAGAGTGCATCTGAAGGGTTGCCTGGAGACCACTGGGGGTATGCAGACTATCTGTTCAAGTCGTGGGGTGGTCACGGAGTGCCGGCAAATATTCTTCTCGGCCCTGAGGGAAAGGTGTCAATGTGTTTATACGCAGGTGTGGAAGTCGGATGCCCGTATCAGCACAGTCAATACTTGCGTGGCATCGAGAGCTCTGAATACAAGGGTTTTTTGGTGTTTCCCCCATGCGCCAAAATGCCCCAAAAAGGATGGACAAATGGGTGTAAACCATCTCCCGCGGCGCGAAAGAACATCGAACAAAGTATCCATCATCTGACCGAAGCCGGATTCGCCAGTTTTGAGTCGGAGCTTCAACAGCAGTCGGAGCTTCAACAGCTGGCCAAGTCAGAAGTTGGTCAACTCGGTCGTTCCGAAAACCCTCGGAGTGGTCCGTGGCCTGTTGATAGTCCCACTTCCGACAACCGGAAAATTACATTGTTATATTATTCTGGGTTCTTTGGTAAAAAAACAATTCCACCCTACAGTGAGACTGCCAAGGCATGTCCACACAATTGTTTTGTGACTACTGACCATAAATATGCAGACCAAGCGGATGCATTCATTGTACATGCGCGTGATTATGTATCGCCTGTTTCCAAATACATTGATAAGCCATGGATTTTACATTGTCGTGAAAATCCGGCTTACACTCCGAAAATGAGAGATTCAAAGGAAATGGCCAAATTTTCTTATGAATCAACGGCACGATTAGATTCTGATTTCCCATTTCCATCTTGGCTAGGTTATGGGTTAGGAGATGGTCCTTCTACCAACTTTAAACCATTTGCAACGAAGAGAAACGTCCCAATATATGCGGCGAACAGTAATTGCGAATCTGTTCGTACAGAATATCAACAAGAATTAATGAAATATGTAGATATTGACAGCTATGGCAGGTGCCTACACAACAAAGATGGTTTAAAAAAAATATACACCAACGGTGCGGGTCAAAACAATGCAGACTTACAAAAAGAATACAAATTTACATTGGTATTCATGAACGCCGATTGTGATTCGTGGGTTGATACGAGGCTACTATATGCCCTGGACGCGGGGTCTGTACCTATATTCATGGGGACCGAAGATGTGGGCCGGTTTTTACCAGGGATGGAAGATAGCATCATCAAAGTAAGCGATTTCGAAAATCCCAAGGCGTTGGCCGCATATGTTAAAAAGGTTGCTGCTGACGAGACACTTTATAACAAATATTTAGCATGGAAACACAGGGGACCGGTAAATTACTCTGGGACAGAAATGGAAGCAGTTCAAAGTAATATGGCAAACTGGTTCTGCAATATCTGCGATAGAATAAGACAAGACACAAAGGCACATCCCGGTCGTGTGAAATCGGACCAATGTACCAATCGTAAAAGGAAAAACTGGTTACCAACACCCAAACATTATGACCCTGATAACCGCGCAAGTGTTCAACGTTACGACACGAAAAACACAGTCATTGGAATTTATTTCAACATTCCTCTGCCAAATATCGCTGTTTTCTGGAATAACTCTGCAATTTGTCACACGTTCAAATGCTTTTTTATTTCTTCGTGGGGCACTGAACAACAGAATGACCAATTCTTCGAATGTGACGCAAATATAGACACAGTTTACCATAGAAATGGACAACAAATGCATGAGTGTTATGCGCGTTTCTTGGATGTGACCATTGGTTCAGATGTGCTTTTCTTTCACGATGACGTGATTCCGACACAGTCATTAACATCTATTATTGCGAGTTTAAGTGGTCCATACCCTAGAACACCAACCATTTTAAACCAGTATGATTCTACCGGTCCAGGAACAATTGCCCCCGTATCCAAAATTGATGTTAACGATAAATCAACATGGAAGAAAGGTGCATGGGGGTTGACGTCAAAGTGGAACTACGGTATCAAATTACAGAAGGCGATGGCCTCTATGATGCCCGAAGACTTGAAAAGTCTTCGGTGTGGATTATCTCCAAAGCCGTGTATAGTGAAGTCCGCAAATCTCGATGTTTTATGGGTTCCTGAATCGATGAAAACGAGAGTGTCTTCGCTTTTCCATATATTTTCTGCCCATGGCGTCGGTTATGACTATGCAGCTGGAATAACGATGAGTATACTCGTCCCAAAAACAATCCCATCTACCGTAATAATGAAAATGTTGTGGAAAAACGCCAGAAAAAATGCGATGCGTGATGTTTTTATAAACGAACATGCTTTTTTACATCCTTTAAAAATTGGCCTACTCGACTCTAAAGAAAAAATGAAACTTCAGGAACAACTATCTTCCATCAATTCAGACTAGTTTGCAAAATCCACAGCCTCGCGAAATAATCTGTCACAATAATGAGTATAACCCCATAGTTTATATATTAAATGTTTAATCAACAATACATACCTTTGATAATAATTTGTTTTATGTTACTACTCGTAACGTTTCTTCATCATAATCGAGATGTGGAAAAAACACCTACGGTTATTTCCGGAGTATCTGGACATGTTTTTACAGGAGAACGCGTTCGTACTTTTACAAAACGATTACAAAACTCGCCGCGGAGCGCCAACGAATTAAAGACAACTAATACTTGTTCAAAGTGGGCAGTTGTCACAACCATCCATGCTCCGACGGTTTCCATCCATAAAGTTGTGGAACAACCCAATTTTTGTGTAGTTATCGTGGCCGACCTTAAAACACCAACAAAAGATTACCTTGAACTGGAATCAGCACGAGTTCACTTTTTATCTGTCGAAAAACAGAAAAAGATGCAAGACATGGTCATCACTGACAAACTCCCGTGGAATCATTTTGGTCGTAAAAATCTGGGATATTTGTATGCTATTCAACACGGTGCTGATGTTATCTTTGACTTTGACGACGACAATGAACTCATTTCTGATATACCATCCAACACATCAGAGCCCTGGTTAATGGCTGACAATACACAAGTGTTCAATCCGTACCCAGCATTTGTTGAGTTAGAAGATGTCGCTTGGCCCCGTGGATTTCCACTGACACAAATTCAAAACGTGTCCACACGGAAAGTGCTGTCGCCAACCGTCGATGTACATATCGGTGTCATTCAAAGTTTAGCTAATTATGACCCGGACATGGATGCCATTTGGCGTTTAACGCGTAAACTTCCTCTGTATTTCGACTCTGACAAACGTATCGTTGTCCCATCTGGTACATATTCAAGCTACAACGCACAGGCAACCATTCATTATGCATTATGGGGAACACTATTGCCTGTCTCCGTACATGGTCGTGTCTCGGACATTTGGCGCAGTTACATCATGCAGCGTCTCATGCACGATGTGGGCCAGGTCGTTGGATTTGTAAGTCCTTTTGTAAAACAAATTCGTAACGCACATAATTATCAAGGCGATTACATGAGCGAAAGGCCATTGTATGAAAAGACAGAGGCATTGGTTCGAGTGTTGTCACAATGGAAAAGTATTTCACATAGTTTTGAAAAACGATTTATAGAGCTATTTGTAGAATTATACGAGCGCGATTTCATTGAAATCAAAGATGTTTATATGGCATACGAATGGATTAACACGTTGAGACAAATGAAGTATAAGTTTCCTAAACTGATAGATTTCGAAGTTTGAACAACGTGGTTCTTGTGCCGTTTTCGTAGCAAGCTGGCTCGGATTTATTTTTAATGTTTTTGGATTTATTTTATATTTGTATGACCATATATATGTTGACTGTCATACATATCATGCGTATTTTTGCCGACGGTGTATTCGATTTTTATCATAGAGGACATCGAGAACATTTTGAACGTTTGAAAAACATTGAAAATGATGTCGAACTTATTGTCGGAGTCATATCAGATGAAGAATGTTCAACTTACAAACGAAATCCTACAATGAACGAACAACATCGTCTCAAACTCGTTTCAAAAGACAAACATGTGGCTGCCGCGATGATTACACCTTTGGTGGTGACTGAGGAGTTTTTGAAAGACCACGAGATTGATTATGTCTATCATGCGTTTGCTACTCCCGAGGACGAAGCGAAACAAGGCGAATGTTTCGCGGCACCGCGCGCCTTGGGAATTTTCAGAACCATACCATATGTACAAGGAATCTCTTCCACTGAAATTTTATCTGAGTGGGAAAATATTTGGCAGAAAAAAGGCACGGTTGAATCAAACGACCTTCAATTACTAAACGGGTACGAAGGTACAAGTTTTGACCCTGCAAAGGCTTGGCAACAAATCAAGGAAAAACTAAATGTTGGTGCCGCAGATGAAATTTTGGAAGTTGGATGTGGCGCTGGTTTCTTTGCACAACATGTTGAAAACGAATACGTCGGCATCGACCCTTCACAATCGCTGATATTGAAACACCATGCTATTTTAAATAATACAGTGTGTACCGGGTATGCTCACAATATCCCCTTTGCTGATAAATCATTTGATTACGTTGTAGTTGTTGGTATCTGCCAATACTTCAAAGACAAAGACTATACCAAATCTTCCATCGTGGAATGGGAACGGGTCGCGAGAAAGGGTATTTATGTAGGAAGCATACGTCACAAAGACCAAGAAAAGCGCACTAAACATGTATACAAAGGAACGACGAGTCATTTAGTGCATTCTATGGAAGATTTTAAAACATTTCAGACTTGTGAGACTTTTTACGACAAAGACTATTATTTTAACTGTTTTAAATTCATTCAATAAAATCACCAATATAAGTATATATATATCTAAATATTAAAGTAAATGCGTATTGTATTCATTGGCGCTGGTCCCAGTTGTGTTGCATTGTTATGTCATTGGATTCGTCATCATCGTGAATGGTTTTCTCAACAGAAAATAATTCTTGTTGAGAAAAATAATCAATTAGGAATGGGAAACCTTTACAAATTTTGAAACAAAAATTATTGCCGACCGTTTCGGAACAGTATTTAAATAAAAGGTACAGCGAAACGTGGAAAAGTAAATGTGGGGGTTGGGGTAGAGGGACAAGTAGTTGTGTGAATTATTACAAAACACAACCTTTTGTGTTTCAGTCAAGAGATAAGAATGGTAATTTGATTGAAACGTTGAAAAAAAATTCAAAAGATTTACATGAGTTCTACGTAAAAAATGGTACATATACATTGATAAAATAAATTAGAAACTTTTAATATCTGTCGTAGCTGAAACGGCTATCCAAAGCGGATATTATACTGTATTCACTTAACAGAACTTGTGTCAATGGCAAGTTCTGAAAAAGACCAAAAAGAAACTTCAAGTGTGTAAATCTAAAACTACACCCAAGTGCGAGTACTCACCCCCAATGTGTAAAAATGGAATCTCGTTTTTCTCTGCGAAAACTGCATCTGTCTGCAAAGAATCACCGATTAGAACAGCATCGACAAAATACTCGTCTGTCATTTTTCCACTGGATTTACCACAAATTATATCTGGCGTTTTCCCTGTCGTCGTTTGTATCAGTTGGTCTATTGCCCCAGTATCTGGCAGGGTGTCTTGGACATCCGGATAGAGAAAATCGACATTTCCAATAATATATTCCTCACACACTTTGACCGTATTGCATAATTGCACTAAATCAGAATAATTCCAATTGTTTCTGTACAGAACAACGACAATTGCACTGTCGTTACTAACCAGAATACCGTTCTCGATCAACCAAGATTTTGCACTCTCTGTCCCCCACACAAAAATTTTTCTTTGACTATGATTCGCATGTAAGTGGGAAGCTACAGACCTCAATGACGAATAGATGCCTGATGCTGGAATGTCAATTCCAGCACATTTTAAATGAGACGATATTTCATCCGGTGAGTAACGATTATTATTGGTAATAACCGATATTTTTTTTTTTTGTGATTTGAGTTTCGCAACTAATTCTGTTGCGAAAGGCATTGCTTTTTTGTTCAAAATCAGCGTTTTGTCCAGATCGAAAAGATAATGAGAAAAAATCTGTTTTTTACCATTATTGATCAAATCGGTAGTGCTTATCCCTTTAGAATATGGAAACATAACCACCTCCACACCTAACTTGTCCATACCGTCCACGTAGTAACGGATTTGTTTCTTGTAAGACTCTTCTTCCCAGTCATCTCCGTGAAAGATATATTGAATATTATATCGCTTTATCAAATCGATATGATTGTCATTAATCGTTTCAACCGTTAACTCTGGAAATTTTTGCTGCATTGTTGCTTTTCTAACCTCTTCACTCTGTTTGGGTTGACGCTTGTAGGATGCAACAAAAACGTCAGTGTGAATACCGACAATAAGTTTGTCAACGTTTTGCAGTACACGGTTAATGAGATGTTCATGCCCAGAGTGAAAGAGATCGAAAACACCGACAATGTAACCCACTTTCATTTTTGGTGAATATATGGAATTATTTATACATATATATATAAAAATAAACGGATTTACCAAAAAAAAATTAATGTAAATTATAGTATATTTTGTATATCTTTGTTGTCGTTGCAAATGTGCTTTTGACTTGTCCATTATTATGTTAGTTTGGCACTCTCCACTTCTTCCCGTATTGACGAGTCAAAATGCTGTCAAATAATGGGGTAACTGTAACATTGATGCCACTCATTGTAGTATGTATAAGCGGTACTGTAAATGCATCGGTTATATCCCTCCAGAAACAGTTTGCGACACATTCTGCAGAGACTAGGTCTAAATGTATATCATTTCTTACTAATGGGTAATGATTCAGTTCAGTATAACCAATATCCAATACTCTAAACTGAATGTCGCGGCGCTCATGCAATTGTGAAAGGCGTTGATCCGATTGTACAAATGGAACTTGAATAACGGTGTTGTTAATAGTGACTCTTGTGATATTGTATTTTGAATCAACCTTGCTCGCCGTTTTGTAAATGTTACTAAGTTTTGCCCAATCCTTGGAGTGTACACGAATATCTACATCGTCATCCCATTCTAAAAAATCGCCGCACCTCGCCCATCCAATCAATGTCCCGTGTCCCAACGTGTACTTTACATTTAATATGTTTAATATGTTCACAACATTGGATAGTAGTGTTCGCAACGTAATTTTCATCAATGTCGCTGTCTTGTCTGTATATTTTACACGGGTATGTTGATAAGATTTCTTCTTGTTGTTTGCACACTTTGTTTTGACGCGTTTAATGTCATTATTTTGCGGACGTGCCATGGTTGTCTCTGTCTCTATTTTTTGGGACATGCGCACAAAATTATCATTGCAATCCTTTCTATGACAATGCACTTGGTGCGCTATCCAGTCACCTTCTGACCATTGCGCACCAGCAGAATTCATATAATATGAATTCAAAACTTTTTGAGATATTATTTTGATGGAAACGGCATGACGTTTACGTACTCGTATCAAAGCTTCTTGATCTTTCCACCCGTGTTTACTATACCGATCTACGGCATAGCGCTCATTATACATCTCATTTATTAATGCGATTGCACTGTCCCTAGATTGTACTGCAAACACACCCAGATTAACACCATTCTTATCTTCCGATGCGATTAAATCATATTCTGAATCAAAGATATTGGGCGGATTTATACGGGTAAATATTGCATCGCAATCCATCCAAAGAACCCATTTAGTTCTATGTATATGTAAAATATCAATTAAACGCGATAATTTGTCCCATTTTGGATGTTGATCCATATGATGTTTATCATATAAATGACATTTAACGTTGTTTTTACGGCACCAATATTCTTTATTTTTAAAAGATGCATCAATGACCTTTTGGCTATATCTTCCACCTTTCAAACATACAGACAATACTTCTAAATCGGTTACTTTGAATATATTGGAGGAGAATTCTCCTTGGTCTGCCTGGAGGATGGTTTTCTTTTTAATTTTCTGTTGAAGTAAAGGAAGTAAAGCTGGAAATTTTTGGGGTATTTTCTTAGGATTGATCAGAGAACCACCTTTTTGTTGGACTCTCCAATTGCCATATATTTTTTGTAACGAATCAAGTAACAGTTCACCTCGATTAGGACAAGGGAAATCTTTCTCTCTAATTTTACATTTTTTTATTGGCCATAAATAATTCCGAGGCCATCGGATATTAGTTTGATGGGTGGAATGGACACGATTGTTTCTAGAGACAAAGTGATACAAATTTATAGATGGAAACCATTCTCTACCCCATGGCGCATGATTGTGTTTACTAGTACTAGTACTAGCTTTACAAATACGCAATATATTACTTTTAAAAATCAGATAACCAGCGTCATTTAAATATTTTTTCCATGTTTTCCAGCTATTATAAACAGTTGAAGTAAGTGCGATATCACTATCCGGTGTATATGAAATGATATCTTGTTCACGCAAACTTCCAATTAATGTCCCGTACATAATCATTGGATCAAACTGTTTATCGAGTATAGTAATAACATCGGATAACATAGTATACAATGCGTCCGAACAGCAATTTGTCACCGTTCTTTCAGTCCATGGCTTTGCACAGACTCCAGAAACGGAACAGGATA
>MDTF01012406.1_pt1 | contig 10115 bp, 9 predicted proteins | sample 811191 | NCBI WGS metagenome assembly MDTF01 (sample SAMN05326649, study PRJNA326480) | marine metagenome | isolation source: seawater | place: Southern Ocean | collected 2011 | reverse complement strand
CAGAATTTCCTGATTCAGTTACCTCTAGAGGATCTAAACATTTAAAAACTCTTATTACAGCAATTAATAAGGGTTATAAATCTTATTTATTATTCTTAGTTCAAATTCAAAGTGTTGAAAATTTTAAAATAGCAGAAGATATAGACGCTGAATATTACACCAACTATCTTTTAGCTAAAAAAGCAGGAGTTAATTTTTTAGCTTATCGATGCAGTATAAGTGATAAGAGGATTTATATCGAAAAAAAACTTAAGATAATTTCCTAATATTTGAAAATTACTCACCACCAGTTATACTAATTACTTCATTGGTAATGAATTGATTATCATTTGACGCAATATAAAAAATATAATTGGCAATATCTTTTGGTTTAGCCATTTTCTTAGTTGGTAGGAGTTTAGTTCTTTCAATTAAATTTCTATTAAGAATTTTTTTATGAATTTTAGTATTTGTCAGGCCAATTTTTACCGTGTTATAAAATATATTTTTATCTGCAATTTTTTTAAAATAGCTTGGTATAAATTCATTCAAATGTTTCGATAATGAGTATTCAAATGTTTGACTTCCGCCACCAAACTTAACGCCTATACTGGATGAATTAACTACTCTACCCCATTTTTTTTTAATCATTCTCTTCAATGACTTTCTAATTATTAACATTGGTATTAATGAGTTTATTTTAAGAGTTTTTTCTATACTTTTAATATTAAATTTTTCAAATGTCTTTCCGCTTATATAACCCACTAAGTTGATTATAATATCATAATTATTATCAAATTTCTTAATTATACTTTTGCTATCAGCTATTGAAAGATCAGCTTTGATGAGATTACATTTGTTCTTAAAATTTTTTATATTTGTAGAGTTAGAGCGATAATGTAAGTCTATTTTATAATCATTCTTTTCTAAAAATTTTTTTGCTAATTCTATGCCTATGTCTGAGCTACCACCTAATATTAAAACTTTTTTATTCATTAGTTAAAATATCCTGAATTTTTTTCACCCATAAAGGTACCATCAACATCACAAACATTGCATGGTGTAAAGTTTCTGTTAGATTTATTTAACATTTTTCTAATTCCCATAAATCGTTTACTAAACCAAATATCTTTTATTTTTTCTTTATTTAAATCTCCTAGTATTACTTTTTTCCCCCAGTCGTGTGGGCACATTAATACATCTCCCTGATAATCTAAAAAGAAGGTATATGAAGGTATATAACAGGGATTTTTTAATGGCTCTTTTAAAGCTGCAATTTTAAATTCCGCATCTTCCATTAATCCAGATCTGTTACTTAATGTAATCCCAAAATCCTGGTCTTCTGAATAATATCTATGTCTAACAATGTACTGTTCTTCATTTAAATTTGCACTAATACATAAATCTTCTAATTTTTCTGACTCCTCCTTACCATCGTAAGCACTTATAAGTATTTTATTTAACCCACTTTCAAATAGCTTCTTTAATCGTTTAAGGTTTAAAGGATCACCGTTTGTAACCATTTCTATATTTGATTGTGGTAAATAATTTCGAACCATATTAATTAAATTAAATATATTTTTATCGAGCATGGGCTCAACAAATCCACTATATCTAATAGTGCCCTTATAATCTAATTCTTTCAATTCACGGCAAAGTTTTTCATGAAGTTCGTTACTAATAAATTCTTTTTTATCTTCAAATGTCGATGCACTTCTTGGGCAAAATGAACAAGACCGATTACATGTGCCAGACTCACTTATTTCAATTTCCGTTGGAAGAGGTAAATTTTTTCCATTGAACATAAAAAGCTGAATTTTATCTTCAACTGTTTTAGATTTATTTTTTAAATTTGGATCTAAAAATTTTTTTTTCATATCTATTATTTACTACTTTTAAACTAGCTTTCTTACTTTTAACAGGTCTTCTTTCGTATCAACTGATAATGATTTATTTGACATTTTTAACATTTTAACTTGGTACCCAAGTTCTAAAAACCTGATTGACTCCAAATCCTCAATTGACTCTAAAATTGTCTTTTTTTTTACCGATGTATAATTCCTTAAGGATTCATAAGAAAACGAGTAAATGCAGACTTGTCTCCATGCTTTAATAAATTGCCTTTTTTTATTTGATGGAATTGCTGAACGTGACATGTACATAAGATTATAATCATTATCAAATACAACTTTTGGAATACTTGTTGAATAGTATTGTTTTTTTTCTTTTATCTCAGTAAACCCATTAATAATTTGGTTAGGATGTTTTTTAGCATATTCGATAATTTTTCTAATATCTTTTGGGTTGCATATAGGTTCATCACCCTGAACATTTATATAAAATTCTTTTTTAATTTTTTTAGCTACTTCAGCAATTCTATCTGTGCCTGTGAGACATTTTTTTGAAGTCATCATCGTCTTGATATTGTTTAATTCACAAATTTTTTTAATTCTTTTATCATCTGTAGCAACTAAAATTTTGGACCTAGGCACAACTTTAGAACACTGATTAAAAGTTCTAATAATCATAGGTATACCTTTTATATCTAATAAAGGTTTTCCTGGCAGTCTTTTAGAATCATATCTAGCTGGTATAATTAATAAATAATCTACCATTAAATATTTTTGACAAATTTTATTTTAAAATTCGTGGGAGTTAAAGAAGATATTATTTTTGATTTATTTTCTAATTTATAGCTTTGAAATAGTTCATCTATTTCAAATTTTCTAGGACTGTTTTCGCTATAACCATCAAGTCCTGCTAAAAAAATTCTTTTAGATTCACCGCTAGTGCAGATTCCCAATGCATAGGAAATTGCTAAAGAGTTAGGTAAAACTGCATAATTATGCTCAAATTTAAATCTTTTATTTTTTACCTGCAAACCAAAATCTAAAATATTTTTTGTATGAATTTTAGATTTGATATTTTTGGAAAAACTAGAGTATGGAGTTATAAGAAGATTATCAAATTTTTTATATTTTTCAATGTCAGATAATAATCTTAATGGATGGCAAACAATATTTGCATCAATATATTTTTTTGGAATCTGACTGGTTATATTTAAAGCGAACACAATAGGTTTATATTTTTCGATAAACTTAATTATTTTCTTCTTATATGTTGATGCTAATTTGCAAGGACCTATTAAAAGAACATATCTATTTTTAATTAATTCTATTGGTTTCCAACTGCCTTTTTTAATATCTTTATAAAAATTTTTACCTAATGTAATTAATTCATTGCTAAATTTTTTTCCACCCACTGTACTTAAATAATTAAGATTGGAATAAATATCCTCAGGTTCAAAACTTTCAAGACCTAACATGCCCTGCACAAAACTTGGATGTATAGAATTAAGTCCAGCAAAATAATAAAAAGGGTTAGATCCCCATTTATATTTTTCTTTAAGCGGTTCAAAATAATTCTTAATTAGGTTTAATAAATGAACAAGATTTTCACTCTTGTCATTTTTTCTTTTTAATTCAAGAATTAAATATTCAGTTTTAGTATTCCCAGGCCCTCTGCCCATTCCTGTGACTGTACAATCAATCCAATTTACGGAGTTATTAATTGCTTCAATTGAATTTTCTAAAGCTTTACCCATGTTGTCATGCGTATGTATACCTGTAGATCCTTTCCAATTTGCTTTGATGTTTTTAATTATATTTCTTGTTTTTTTTGAGTCTAAACTTCCTAAACTATCTGCAAAATATAAAATATCTGCTTTTGACTTCCTTACTTGTAAAACTGTATTTTTAATTTCTCGTGTTGACAATTCTGGTATTTGCATAATATTAACACCAACCTTGTATCCTGATTTTTTAAGCCACTTTACTAATGGTAAAATCTTTATTACCTCATAATGATGACAGGCAATTCTTACCAATGAAATTACTGAATTTTTTTTTAATACAAAATTATTTTTTGCTAAATCTATTATGTTGTTATGATTAATAAAATCCGCAGCATTTACCATTACGCCAATTTTAAGATTCTTTGGTATCTTAAGGCTTTTTAAAAAACTTTCTTCTGAATAAGCGGTAGGACCTTTTGTTTTTACTTTGTCTATAAATCTAAAACCTATCTCTACGTAATCTATATTAATAATATCCATTACTTTAAGATATTCATTAATTAGATCTTTTTTAAAATACCAGTTATTATAATAACCACCATCTCGCAATGTACAGTCTAAAATATTTAATTTATTTTTTTTCAACTATTCCACCTTTTTCAATGGAAATAATTTTATCACAATCATTTAACATGTCAGTTCTGTGATTAATAATTATTATTATCTTATCTTTTTTATTATTAATAACATAACTAATAATTTCTTTTTCAGTTTTCAAATCTAATGCATTAGTTGCTTCATCTAAAATTATAACTTGGGATTCTTTGTAGAATGCTCTTGCAATACCTATTCTTTGCCTCTGACCACCTGATAATTTTACTCCTCGATTTCCAACCAGCGTATTAAGTCCATACTTTGACTCGGAAACTAATTGTTCAAGCTTCAGTACTTTAATAATTTTATTAATTTTTTTTTCATCTATCAAGTCCTCAGCAACTCCTAAAGCAATATTGTTTTTTATCGTATCATCAGTCAAATAAACATCTTGTGGCACATATCCTATTTTATCTACATAACTCTGATGGAGTGGAAATTTGAGATTATTAACCAATACCTCACCCTTTGATGGGCTAAAAAGACCCAAAATTAGATCAATTAAAGTACTTTTGCCTTCTCCAGATCCTCCAATAATTCCAACACATTCATTTTTATTTAAAATAAAATTTAAATTTCTTAAAACGTAATGTTTTGAATTTGGATATGAAAAAAATAAATTCTTTATTTCTATTGACTCTATATCTTTTTCAATTTTTTTTATTTTTTTTGAATCATCTTCTATAATTTTATATTTATTAAATTCGTTAACTATATTTTTCATAGACTCTTTGTGATATTGAAGAACAGAAACGCTAACATTGATTATGCCAAAAGCAGGTATTGCTCTTATTAGTAAAATCGCTAACAAAGTTAAAATTGGTGTAATATTATTGATACTATAATCGTTATATAAAAAATAATATGTAATAATAGAAATTGTTATAATGGCTAAAATTTCAAGAAAAGCTCTAGGTATAAGGTTAATAAATCTGTTTAAATTTTCTACTTTCAATTTTTTTAAATTATTATGATTAAATACTTTTTGAAAATATTGTGAGGCATTATAAAGTTTTATAACTTTTATAATTCCAAAAGTTTCTGATAGAGTTTTTAATCTAGTTTCAGCATAAACCTTAGATTCAACACCTAATTTAGCAAGAATATTTTTCATGAATGTCATAAAAATTATTGATGCTAATCCCATCAAAAATAAAATCAAAATTGATAATTTATAATCTATAAAAAGTGTAGTAATAAATAAAAAACTTAAAACCATTATTTCTCTAATTATATTTAGATAAGTAAAGATAAAAGCCACACTTCTTGCTGTTTCAGAAATAATTGAATTAGTAAGTTTGCTTGGATTATTTTTTATATGAAATAAATACTGTTGATTAAGATATATTAAAAGTAGTTTATTGGAAAGATTAGATAATATATTTCTTTCAATCCACATAGAAAAATAACTATACCCAAGAATAAATATATTTTTTAATACAAATAACAAAATTATTATTATTGAAAAATAAAATATAAAAAGCTGAATTTCTAAAGAACTTAAATATTGTTTTAAATCACCCTCTGGTAATTTATCAACTAAGATATCAGGATTTGAAATCAACATTACAAATCCAGCAATTGAACCTAAGCTTAAAGTTTCAACTATTGATACAACAAATGCACCAAAAAAAATTACAATTAATAAAATTTTTTCACGCTTTGAAATTAAACTTATAAAATTATTCACTTTAATTTTAAGTTTTATTATTAAAAAAACCTGAGTACCAATTAATATAACTTAAATAGCCTTTTTCGATTGGGTACTCTGGATTGTAACTTAAAAGTTTTTTTGCTTTATCGATACTTAATGTTCCTCTTTCAGGAGTAAATTTTTCCCTTTCTTTTTTTTCTACCTCAATTGAAGGAAATGTCTTAGCAAGTATTGCAATAAGCTCGTTGATACTTCTTCCTTCTCCATATGTTAAATTAAAAATCTCATTTTTGGATTTTTCTTTTTCAATACAAAGAGTAATACCTTTAATTAAATCTTTGATATATGTAAAATCTAATTTTTCTTTACCGTCTCCATTTATTATTATTTTTTGACCTCTTATAGCATTTTCTATAAATATTTGACCAACCCTCCTACTAACACATCTTTCACCATACAGTGCGGATGGTCTAATTATTGTGTAGGGAATATCAAAAACTTCATTATAAGATTTAACGATATATTCACCACAAACCTTAAGAGTGCCATAAATTCCCATGGGATTTAGAGCTCTATTTTCTTCTACAATTTCACCATCAAAATTTCCATAAACCATACTTGAAGAAAGATAAATAAAATGAGCTGATATACTTCTTGTGGCATCTAGGGCATTCTCTAGTGTTCTTAAACTATGATCAAATGTAGAATGGGGGTCTTTATTTGATTTATTTGCATGTGATACTGCAGCTAAATGAATAATCACATCAGGTCTACAGTGACCTATAAACTTACTTAAAGCGTGGTAATCTCTAGCATCTATAATTTCATAATTAATATTATTTCTAGCTAATAATTCTAAACGATTGTTTAAAACAAGCCTGTAAAATTCATTATTACCAACATTCTCCTTAAAATTGTTAAGATTATTAACATTTAAACTATCAACGATATCCACTTTATAATTTAAACTGTTTAAATGGATTGCTAAATTATGACCAATAAAACCACAACCGCCAATAATCAAAATTTTTTTCATATTTCTATAAAGATTGTATTAAATTTGAAATTTTTTTTATTTTTTTATAATTAATATCAGAATGACAAGGTAAAGAGATAGTTTCCTCTGAAAATTTTGAAGAATTTTTACAGTCTTTAGTTCTTTTTTTATAAAAATTCATTAAATGCACTGGTCTTGCATAATGAATACTAAATCCAACTTTATTTTTTTTAAATATTTCAATCAGCTTTAATTTATCAAATTTTTTTAAAAAAATTGGAAAAATAAAATATGAGGCATTTTTCATAAATTTATGAAATTTAACTTTTTTAAGATTACCTAAAACGTCACAGTATTTTTTTGCAATCTTTCTTCTTAGATGGAGTTCTTTTTTATAGCGTAATAATTGAAAATATCCCAAACAAGCTTGAAAATCTGTTAGCCTAAAATTTAAAGCTAATGAATTAACATTATAAAGGCCAGGTATTTTTCTATCTTTGATATCCGTATCGATACCAAAGGCTCTTCTCTGTTTAATCAAAGAAAATAATTTTTTTGAATTTGTAATTACCATTCCACCTTCACCAGTGGTAATTTGCTTTGTAGGATAAAAAGAGAAAACACCCACATCTCCAAAATTACCCACATGCTTATTTTTATAATAAGTTCCAAGTGCATGAGCACAATCCTCTATTAATTTTAAATTATATTTGCTACAAATATTTAATATCTTATTCATGTCACATGGATATCCTGCAAAGTGAACAACAATAATTCCTTTGGTTTTTTTTGTAATTTTTCTTTCTAAACTATCAAGATTTATATTCCCATCATAAAGATTTATATCTGCAAATACAGCTTTTGCTCCCGTGTATTCAACTGCATGAGCTGTTGCAACGTGAGTCTGAGAAGGTACTATAACTTCATCATTTTTTGAAAAACCCAGAGCTACACAAGCTAAATGTAGGCCTGCAGTACAATTAGAAACAAGAGTAGCATATTTTGATTTTGTGAATTTTGAAAAATCTCTTTCAAACAAATTTGAATATTTTCCATGTGTAAGCCAACCAGATTTGAGTATCTTTTGAACTTCTGATAAATCCTTTTTTTGAATATTGTTTTTAGAAAATTTAATTTCTTCCATAATTAATTTTTAATAATTTATTTTTTTTATCTGACTGTATTGCAGCAAAACATATTTTCATTATTTTGAATAATCGTTTATTATACACATATTTAAATTTTGTTTTATATAGTTTTTCAACATAATCACTAATTAAATTCTTTCTATTCTTCTTATCGGGGTATTTCCCTATTTTGGTTTTTGTTTTTTTTGAGTTTACAAATATATCTGTTCCTTGTGGGCCATGAAAAATACTGGAATTTTTATAATAAAGTTTAATTTGATGAAAATGCTTTGTATTTGAGTTTGAATTAAAAGAAACTTTTGCAATAAGTCCATTTTTAAATTTCAATATAATTAAAAAAAACGAATTTTTTTTGAATTTGCTTTTGTTTAATGCGATATTATTTGATAAAGTACTTACAGTTATTGGATATTTATTTGTTATCCAACAAATTAAATCAATAATATGGATTGCTCCACCAAGAATTAATGAGAAATCTTTCGTTTTATTTCTCCATCCAAATAATTTTTTATATCTACCCCATAAATAGTCAGCATCTATAAAATATAAATCTTTGTTATATTTTGTATAATTTAATATTTTTTTAAAAATGTCTGTTGTTCTCAAAACATAATTACTCTCTATATTAATTTTAAATTTTTTTGTAAGTATATCTATTGTGTTTAATTGCTTTAAACTTAGACAAAAAGGCTTTTCTACAAAAATATGTTTTTTATTTTTAATGCATTGTTTAATCTGTTCATAATGATAACCATCATAACTTGCGATTGATACCAAATCTATTTCTTTATCTTCAATTATATCACTAGAATTTTGAGTTATAATAATTTTTGGATAATTTTTCTTTATTTTGAAAAGTTTTTTTTTATCAAAATCACATACAGATTTTACAGTTGAACTTTTTGAGAAATTATAGGCTTCAAAATGCTTATATCCCACACCCAATCCTATTATTCCTACTTTAATTTTTTTCATACTTAAGTTCTAACTCTAACAATTTTTTATATGAATAATACTTGTTTAAAGTATATTTTTTAAAAATTTTACGAAATTTAATTAAATCTATTTTATAATCAATTGACAAATTGAATTTAGAATAATTTAATGAATTATGAAAATTATAAATTTTATACTTTTTACTGTTATCATAAAAATATTTAGTGACATGTTCTCTCTGAGATTTGTTTAGTTTAAAATTCAATCCCTCCATAATTGAAGTTTTGATTATTTCTATTGACTGTCCTTTTGGAAATGATCTAGGAAAAACATTAGTATAAATATCATATTTTTTTTTTTTTGATTTATTGATAATTTTATTTATTAACTTAGCGTCTATAAAAGGGCTATCTCCATTTATTCTAATGAAATACTCAAACTTATAATATTTTGCACAATTCAGCAGTCTTTTAAATACATTATGTAATGCTCCCTCGTAGTAGTCTATCTTATTTATTTTACAATATTTTATTATTTTTTTGTCTTTTTGATTGCTTGAAGTTGCAACTATAATCTTTTTTATTTTATTACTTTTTTTTAAATTATTTAATAATATCTTAAGGATGGGATAATTATTTATTTTTTTTAAGGTTTTACCTGGAAGTCTTTTTGATGACATTCTGGCTTGAATTATACAATTCATAATTTTATCAATAGAATAAAGAATTAATTTTAATTTTGAGTTGTTTAAAATATCTATCTTCAAAAAAATTTTTTTTTAAAAGTTTGATATTAAGATATTTAAAATAATTTTTCTTTGCTTTTAATTCTTCCTCTAATGTTAAGGCCACATCGCTACCACTCATATCTACTTTAAAATTTTCTAAAAAATATAGTATTTTTTTTGCTAGTAGAGTCTTATCGTATTTCAAGGGTTTAAGATTATTTATATTGTCTAATGTTTTAAAATATTCTTTTTTACTTTTAGGTTCTATCGTAATATTTCTTTTTGAATATGCCGCATTACCTGTAATTAGCACAGGTTTTCCTTGAGATGCAAATTCTAGACCAATTGTTCCTCTAGATGTAATAACTAAATCACAAAATTTTGATAATTCATGCGAGTTTAAGTTTTTTGGACACATTCTAATTTTCTCATTTCTTAATTTTTTT
>MDTF01011098.1_pt1 | contig 10117 bp, 10 predicted proteins | sample 811191 | NCBI WGS metagenome assembly MDTF01 (sample SAMN05326649, study PRJNA326480) | marine metagenome | isolation source: seawater | place: Southern Ocean | collected 2011 | reverse complement strand
TGAATTAACATAAGAACTATAAATAGAACCTTCATAAAAAAAATAATTCTCATTTAAATCTTGTCGTCTTATATTTTTGTTTGATCCTGAAAGAGGAGATATCAAATCAAATTCATCTTTTTGACATAAAAAACTAGGGTGTTGATCCTCTACTTTTGAAACACCAACCAATGATTCAGCATTCGGATTATTTATTAAATTATCATGTGCTGATTTGATAAAGTTTTCACTTCTTAATGGACTTGTGGGTTCCAACATAGAAACAAAATCAAAATCCGGATAATTATCAAGAACATCAATAATAACATCAATACTTTTTGAAGAATCTGATGCAAGTTTTGAAGGTCTTTTATGTGGAATAATATTCTTATTAATCTCTAATGAAACTTTTAAAATTAAATCACTGTCACTAGACACAACAACTGCATCAAATTCGTTACTGTCAAATGCTCTTTTTATAGTGTAGTAAATTAAAGGTTTACCGCATACATCTATTAAGTTTTTATTAGGGATACCTTTTGACCCACCTCTTGCTGGAATTATTGCTATTTTTTTACCCATCTGTTTATTGTTTCAATAATTAAACTTATTTCATCTTCTTTTAGCAAAGGATATGTAGGAAGAACTACGCCTTCAAATGTTGAATATTGATAATTCTTGATTTTATAACTCTCGAAAATCTTCATTTGATGAAATGGAATAAATATTTCTCTTAATTCTATGTTCAAAGAATTAAACCTTTCAAATAAATCTTTTTTATCAGTTTCATCTAAAATTATTAATGGATAAAGCCAATATGAATTAAAATTATCTTTACCTGGATTTACTTTTATATATTTATTTGAAAGGTTTAATTCCTTATCATATCGCTTACCAATATAATTACGTCGTTCTAAAAAGTCATCAATTCTCTTTAACTGACCTATACCTATTGCTGCTTGTAAACCAGTCAACCTATAATTATTACCAACAACCTCATGAAAATACTTTCTATCAGGTGACATCCCATGATTTTTAATTAGTAAAGATTTTTTTAAGTTATCTTCATTTTTAAATGTAATAAATCCACCCTCACCTGTAGTAATTAATTTATTAGCAAAAAAACTATACGTAGATGCATCTCCAAATTTACCTAATTTCACATCATTAATTGATGTTCCTAGCCCCTCAGCATTGTCTTCGATAAGAAGAACTCCATTATTAGAACAATAATCAGCTACTTCCTTAATGTTATTCGCATAACCGTATAGACTGACGTAAATTAAACCCGACAAGTCATTTATTTTAACTAAATGTTTAAGGTCCAAAAGAAGATTCTTATCACAATCAATTAAAACTGGTTCAAAACCACAGTTAATTACAGCATTTATTGTTGCACCAAATGAATAATTAGGAACACCTATTTTAGAACCTTTTTTAAATCCTAAAGATTTTATAGCTAACTCTAAGGCCAAAGTTCCATTGGATACTGTAGTCCCAAATTTTTGATCAAGAAACTTAAGAAATCCTTTTTCAAAAGTCTGAACAGCCTTACTGTTAGAACTGATAAAGGTGGAATTAAAAACATCTAACAATTCCTCTTTTTCAGAGCCGCTAATATCAGGCATGGCAATAGGAATGAAGGTTCTATTAAGCGGCTCTTTGATTGTCAAAAGCGTCCCATCATTTTTAATGATAGGACATTCTTTACTCTTTTGAAGAAAAAGCAAATTTTCATTAATATCCTTAGCATAAAAATCCTCTCTAATAAAAATGAAATTTTTGGTCATTACCTCACTTGCAGTATAGTCAAAAGTATCAGAATTGATTAAAAATCTTCTAAGATCTCCTTCGCTGATTAATCCTAACAGGATATTTCTTTTATCTACAACATAAATAAATTTACTTGGATGTTTCTGAAAAATGGCAAGTAAATCTTTGATTTTTGATTTTGGGGAAACTATTCTATTTTGAAATTGCATTGATAGCACTTTTTAGTTCGTTATTAGATACATTTTTAAATTCTAGTACATGATCACAATGATTAAATAAATTAATATAATCCATAAACCAATAATCTTTTTTAAAAGGTAGATTAATATCATTTTCTTTTATGGGTTCACTATGGTGTACTACTTTACAATACTTACTTAATAATTTAGCGTCTGATAATTCAAGATTCATTGATAGACAATTAACTTTATAGTGGGCCGTATCGAATAAAAGACCAATTGAATTTTTAAATTCCTCAAAAAATAAAATCATTTCCTTAACGTTCGTTAGCAATGCAACAGGTATACCATTATAAATATTAATTGACGGCACAACATTATTTTCTATTAACAACTTAATATTGTTTATCTCAGAAAATTTAATAAGTTCTATAATTGATTTTTTAAATGAGATCAATGATTCATCGTATAGTGATTTAGTAATTAATGATAAATCAAATTGAGAACCTAAATCATTTGGATTAGGGTCAATTAAAAAACCTGCATGACAAGAGTAATATTCAAGGTTTAATTTCTTTGATAAAAGCAAGTTTCGTTTTACAAAATCAATACTTTTTCTACGAACTTCATTATTTAAACTTCCGAGATTTAAAACAAAAGGCTCATTTGGTATTGGAAAGTAGTTGTGAAATTTATAGTTTAAATTTTCATTAGAAATAATTTCAAATAAGTTATTTATTGAGGTGTCAAAACCACTACTTAGTTCTAAACCAACTTTTTGCTCAATTGCAAAATTGAGCAACGAAATAACATCAGATTTTCTGGCTTGAGTGCTTATATATATTTTATCTCTTTTCATAAATAATACTTTTGGGAATATCTATAATTTTGTTTATTACAATCTTCTTTTTTACTACTACGCCTGCTCCAATAGAAGAATTATCTATTGACACTTTTGGGAATAAGATACATCCTGTTCCTAAAAAATTATTAGATTTAATTTTACAATTTCCAGAAATTTTAACAAAAGGTGAAAAAGTATTAAATGATTCTACGGATACATCATGCGCTATAAAACAATTAAAGTTAAAATAATTAAAAGAACCTATAACTACTGATAAGTCAGTGAAAAATGATCCTGGCATTATAACATTTCCTTCAGACTCCATCAAATCAACTTTGTTTTCAGTAAAGTTAAACGATGGGAAAACTGGGAAATCTATATTTATTTTAATTAAATCAATGATTTTTTTTCTAATATTAACATCTCCAATCAAAACTACTAAATTCACCTTTTCACTTTTATAAATTTTAAAAAAAACATCTTCATCAATAGATTCAAATGATGAATTATTTTTATCTTTAGACTCGTCTATATTATTAATAATTATAATATTATAAAACCTTTGCTTAGTTATAAGAGGAGCAATTTCTTTAAAAGCGCCTCCATTTCCAAAAACATATAAATTAGTTAATTTTTTAATCATAATTAAGAATTAGAATAACCTCCATCAACTACTAAAACCTCACTTGTAATATAATTAGCATGATCACTAGCAAGAAAAACACAAGGAGCGGCAATATCCTTCGGAGTAGCCATTTTTTTTAAAAATGTTTTATTAGAGTATTTTGACACAAATTCAATATTTTGATTATTAAACACTCCTCCTGCAGCCACAACATTGATATTTATTCCGTGTGGACCATAAATTGAAGCTAAATATTTAGAAAAATTATGTAAGCCTGCTTTAAGAAATATATATTCAGGAGACGGAACCATATTAGTGTTTTTATATAGATCTAAATCATATGTTAAATTTCCATATATTGATCCCAGAAGCACTAGTTTACCCTTTTTATTTTTCTTTAATAGCTCCAAGAGGGGTTTATATATTCTAAAAATAGACTTGATATTAATATTAATTGATTCCATGAAATCACCCTCTGAGATATCATCAAATCCGCTTGCTCCAAAACCGTCTCTTTTAAAATAAGTACAATCTATGATTGAATCAAAATTAAAATTTAAATCTACAATACGATTATATAATTTTTGTGAATCATTTAAAAGATCTATTTCTAAATAAGTAACCTCTTTAATTTTGTTATTTGGAGGATTTAAATCTACTGATAATACTTTTGCTCCATTCATCAAACATGATTCTACAACTGCATTTCCAATTAAACCGTTTCCACCAAGTACAATTATATTTTTATTTTTAACCATTTAGTCTTTTAAAAGATGTTTTGATAATTCCTCCGTTAATGTGATTTTCGATTTTCTCTCCTTTATCAATTAGTTTTTTCATTTTATCGAACACTTCAGAAGTGTTGTTTTCGAATTTCTTCAGAATGGAAGATGAATAATTAACACATGAGTATGCTGAAGATCCAACTAAAAATTTCAATTTCATCATTTCTTGAGCATAATATGTTTGATAAACATTTTCATTACCATCAATAAATTTTAATGATGCAAGAGGGTCAAGACCAGAAGTACTAACATTAATACCTGTTTTTTCTGCAGAATTTTTCCAAGCACTTTTAATCATTTTACCATTAAAAATCAGTTTTTCATGAGATTTCTCTTTCAAAAACATGTCAATATTAGCAACAGCTGCTGTAAAGCCGACCCTTTCCGTCCACATTGTCGAACTTATGAAAGATTTTGTTGCATTTTCCATTACTTCTTTAGTCCCAATAACAGCGCTGATAGGGAAACCATTCCCTAATGCCTTTCCAAAAATACTCATGTCTGGCTTCACACCAGATAACAAATGCCAACCCCCAGCGTTTATTCTAAAACCACTGGTTACTTCATCTATAATAAAAACAGCACCAATCTTATCACAGATTTCTCTAACTTTTTCTAGAAAACCGGGCAAAGGTGGTACTCCACGAATAGGTTCCATAATTACAACACCTATCTTAGTTTTATTTTTTTCAATTATATCTAAAGAATCAAAATCATTGTATAAAAAAGGAAAAGTAGTTCCTGCTAATTCTTTAGGAACACCATCCGGATTTAATCCAGAAAGCAACTGATTATTTAAGTTTTTTGAATCTTGTATGTTAGCAGATATGTACCAATCGTGCCATCCATGATAACCGCAGAAAGCTACTCCATCCTTACCAGAAGCTGCTCTTGCTATTCTGACAGCAATAGAGCAAGCCTCCCCTCCGGTTCTGGCGTATCTAGCCATAGAACTATAAGGATGTAGGTCTAATAACCTTTCTGTGAGTTCAATTTCCTCATATGCGTTCAGTGAACTCATTGATCCATTTCGTATTGATTTAATTACCTTTTTATTTATTATCGGATTTGCATAGCCATGGATACAGCTCCCAACTCCCATTTGAGCAAAATCTGCATACTTTATGTTATCAAGATCCCAAACATGAAATCCTTTGGCTTTTTGATAATAAGAGGGCCATTGGCCCGGAAGAAATCTTTCTGCTTTCTTAGATAGCAATTGCCCACCACCAGGAATCATTGTTTTTGCATAACTCCATACTGATGATGAATTAGGCAAGTTTCTTTGCTTTAAAAATTTATTCTTAAACATTATTTATTATTTTTTGCGGAAATTTTTTATTTTTTTCAATAAATAATTTGGCTGGATTATTTCTACTAGTTTCATTAAACTTTATAACAATTTCTTTTAGCTGTAATACATCAACAATATGTTCAATAAATTTAAATTCAATACCACGGCTTAATGCACGACATGATAATACAAAATTCTCAAATTCAAAATCAGAGTTTAAATGTATATAACCAATTATGCCATAGTCTCCATATTTATCTTTTGCTGAACATGTAAAGAACATGTGTTGGGATTTAATTAATTCATTTAAATTTGAAATACTTAAAACACGCTTATTAAAATTAAATTGATTTGTTTTTTCAGACATTTCAGATATCCTATCAAGATCTAATTTTTGATTTTTAATTTTTAATTTAACTTCTAATCTTTGAAAGGATTCTAAGTTGTATGGATCTGATGACACTTTACCAGTATCCAACATTTTTTTTCTTTTGAACTCTTTCTTATACGCAGAAGTCTTATCTATATTCTTGTTTTTTGAAATTATTTCTTGAAATTCAGGAATTAGTGCAACAAGATTAGTCAAGTTATTCGCTGAGACTTTATAAGATCTAATAACAGGTAGTTTAACTCCCACCTCTTCAAGTTCAAAGTCACTATCATCAAAATAAATAAAGGTATCTGGATTAATATTTAATTCTTTATAAATTTCAATTATATTATTAGATTTAGGTTCCCAATTAGATTTGATTATAATAAAATCATCTAACTTTAAAGGCATTGACTTATTTTTATCAAAAAATAAGTCAATATCATTTCTATTATTTTTAGTAACTAAACAAAGTAAAATTCCATGATTTTTTAACTCTTTTAATTTGTTCTGAAATATTAAAAATGAAGAGTCACTTTTTTCAAAAAGATTTGAAAGATTATTTTCATTACCAATTGTTCCTTGCCAAAGAGTATTATCAAAGTCTAAGCAAATTGCTTTAATCGTTGGTGAATTTGATGACACAATAATACTTTGAACAAAAGATTTTAAAATAGCTGCTGATTTTCTACTAAACGGAAACTGAAATGCAAATAAATTCTTTATTGAAATATCATTAGATTCTAGAATATTTGAAGGAAAATCGAATATTTGTATGTCTGACGAGTATTCAGATAAAACACCCTTAAAGTATTTAGTGTTATCTGTAATAATGACGATTTTTTTTCCTGCAGTTATGTTTTTATGTATGAATTCTGTAAAAATATCATTATCAAGCACTGGCTTAATAGTCTGCATGATAACGCATATCGATAATTCTGATTTAGTATCTACATCAAAATTAAAATATTCATCATAAAAATAGTCAACGCCTTTTAGCTTTAAAACCTGTAATGACAGATTTGAGTAAATATTTACAGCATTCATATTCTAATTAATTAGTTGATTTAGTAAATTTACAGAAGAAATTGAATCTAATTCACTATCTATTAAACTCCTACCAATTTCTTGTTCTACTGATACTATTAGCTGAACTCTTGAAATAGAATCCCAAAAATCAAGATCTTTTAAATCCTTTATTGAGGCTAATTCAATTACTTTTTCATCAGCTATCTCTTCAATTAAATCAATTAACTTTTTGTTCATAATTTTTAACTATTTCTATTATTATTCCTTTTTTGTAGTAGAATTCAATTTCACAATCAAACATGACACTCATGTGAGGTCCAGAAACCTTTATTGCATTTAAAATAAAAGAGTTATAACTATCTGCTGTTTCAGTTATATAACAAATGTGATGGAACCCATCTTTTTTCTTTTCAATTTCTTTGTCTAATTTAGAATTCTTCCATGGTACTATTAATTCAATGTAGCCCTCAGGTAGGTTAACCAAATGCAAATCAGCCTCCTGCACAGGGTCTGAAAATGATTTTAAATCTTTTTTATCTAAATTGGATAATTTCATGTATCTATTTAGATTCTTAACCAAGTATCCTATATGGTGAAATTTCATTATAATACTATATCTGTTAATTGGATTTGATAATCATCTGAAAGATCTTTCTTGAATTTTTTACCTTTCAGTTTATCAAAGTAATTCACCTCTAATCCGCCAGAAATTGGTCTTTTAAATTCTATGGTTGAAAAATCTATAACATCTCCTGCTTTGATGTTTTTTTTAGTGAATAAAGATCTCTTCATACCTTTCATATTCTCTAATTCAATTTTAGAGGGAAATCTTTGACTTTGTCCAAATGCTTTGGAAGCTGACACTAAAGTATTCTTATAGCTTTTCAAATCATACATATCTAATGAAGAGGAATGATCAGGTCCTGACGCTAATTTATCATAGGTGAAATGTTTTTCAAAAACGGTTGCTCCACAAGCATAGGCTAGTATACTAGGAATATCAGAGTTTACATGACAGCTATATCCAACAGTATCGCAAAATGATTTAAGAGTTGAAACAAATGCAATATTAGAGTCTTCTATTTTTGAAGGATAATTAGTGGTGCATTGTAAGGGTATTATTTCACAATCAAAATCTTGTAATGTCTCTATTGCTAATAATGCTTCACTTGTGGTAGCCATACCTAATGAAATATATAGTTTTTCAGCATATTTAGCAATATATTTTAAATAAGGTAATTCTGTAGATTGGTAACTAGCTATTTTAAATTCTTTACAACCTAGACTTACTAAGAAATCAATATCCTCAAAATTATTTGGAGTAGTAAGAAAGTCTATTCCGTTAGCTTTACAGTGTTCAATAATTTCTGGAAACCATTCATATTTAAATTCAAGCTTTTCAAGCATAGCATACTGACTTTCATCTCTGTCAGTTACTTCAGTTTGATATTTTGCTTTAGGTGCATTTCTCGAAACTACTAGATCGGTTTTATACGTTTGAAACTTCACACAATCTGCACCTGCCTCAATCGCTTGATCAATTAACATTATAGCTTTAGACTTATCCCCGTCGTGATTAACGCCTATTTCTGCAATCAAATATATGTTTTCTTTCATACTATTTATTCGTAAATGTTATTATTAATATACCCACCTTCTATTAAGTACAAATTCTTTTGCATCAATTTTACATCTGATTGCATCATATCTTTTACCAACGATGCCAAATCATGTTCTGGCACCCACCCTAATTTTTCTTTTGCCTTGGTAGGATCTCCAATTAATAAATCTACTTCCGTGGGCCTAAAATATGAAGGATCTATAGATAACACCTCTTTTCCTATTTCCAGATGAAACAGAGGGTTGTTACATTTTACAACGGATGCCTTTTCATTGACTCCTGTACCTGTAAATTCTAGTTCTATGCCCACTTCTTTAAACGCCATCCGTACAAAGTCTCTAACTGTGGTAGTCTTTCCTGTGGCAATCACCCAATCTTCAGGCTCTTCTGCCTGAAGAATCATCCACATCATACGCACATAATCTTTGGCGTGTCCCCAATCTCTTTTAGCATCTAAATTACCTAAATAAACTTTTTCTTGCAAACCTAAAGCAATTCTGGCAGTTGCTCTTGTAATTTTACGAGTTACAAAGGTTTCTCCTCTTCTTGGAGATTCATGGTTAAACAAGATTCCATTACACGCAAACATATTATAGGCCTCTCTATAGTTTTTGGTAATCCAAAAGCCATATATTTTTGCAACTCCATATGGGGATCTTGGGTAAAATGGAGAATTTTCATCATAAAAACCTCTCTCGTTTTTATTTTCTGGCATCCCTCCATACAACTCAGAAGTAGAAGCTTGGTAAATTCTCGTTTTCTTTTCTAAACCTAATAAACGAACCGCCTCTAAAATTCGCAAAGTCCCCAATCCATCTACATTACCGACGTATTCTGGGGTATCAAAAGATACCTTTACATGAGACATGGCTCCTAGATTATAGATTTCATCAGGCTGACATTCTTCTATGATTCTGGTTAAATTCATAGCATCTGTCAAATCTCCATAATGCAATTTTAATCGCTGATTAGGGTTATGGGGATCTTGGTATAAATGATCGATACGATCGGTGTTTAATGAAGAAGCTCTTCTTTTGATTCCATGAACTTCATAGCCCTTATCTAATAATAGCTCCGCTAAATAAGAACCATCTTGTCCCGTAATACCTGTAATTAATGCAATTTTCATTTTTTATAATTTTATCTCTTTAATTGTATCTATATTCTTTAAAAACCATTGGTAGGTTTTTTTAATACCTACTTCTAATTCTGTGGTATACTCCCATCCGAGTTCTTTCATTTTAGAAACATCCATCAGTTTTCTTGGCGTTCCATCGGGTTTGCTAACATCCCAAAGAATCTTCCCTTGGTGACCTATTACGTTTTGAATGGTCTCTGCCAGTTCTTTAATGGTAATATCTTTTCCAGAACCTACATTATATAAGTGTTCTGGTAATTTATTTTCTAACGCATGCACTACTGCCTCCGCCATGTCATCTACAAATAAAAACTCTCTCATCGGTGTTCCACTACCCCATAATGTAACCTCTGAATTATCATTTAATTTTGCTTCATGAAACTTGCGCAGCATTGCAGGTAAAACATGAGACGTTTGTAAATCAAAATTATCAAAATACCCGTACAAGTTTGTAGGCATTAAACTTACATAATCTTTATT
>MDTF01001655.1_pt1 | contig 10121 bp, 8 predicted proteins | sample 811191 | NCBI WGS metagenome assembly MDTF01 (sample SAMN05326649, study PRJNA326480) | marine metagenome | isolation source: seawater | place: Southern Ocean | collected 2011 | reverse complement strand
GCGCAGAAGGGTGCGCACTTTGTTGAACTTTGTGCCCAGCGCAAGATTCCGCTGCTCTTTTTACAAAACATCAGTGGTTTTATGGTCGGCAAGCAATACGAGAATGCCGGCATCGCCAAACATGGCGCGAAGATGGTGACCGCGGTGGCGACCGCCAATGTGCCTAAATTTACGTTACTAATTGGCGGCTCTTTTGGCGCCGGTAATTACGGTATGTGTGGCCGTGCCTACGACCCGCGATTTTTATTTATGTGGCCCAATGCACGTATTTCGGTTATGGGTGGTGAACAGGCTGCTGCGGTTTTGGCACAGGTAACAGGCGACAAACGCCAGCGCGATGGCGGCGATTGGAGTGCCGCGCAAGAAGCCGAATTCAAACAGCCGATCATCGACGATTATGAGCGTCAGGGCCATCCCTACTATGCCTCTGCACGACTATGGGACGATGGTGTGATCGATCCTGCGGATACCCGAATGGTACTTGGCTTGGCTATTTCGGCAAGCTACAACCGGCCGATCGGCGAGACCAAATTTGGCATCTTTAGAATGTAATAGGCCAGTCTGATGGCATGTTATCGGATGGGAGAGCAAGGCGGCTGGTTAGCCCTCGCGCTGGTCGACCAACCGAATATCTCAAGGTCCTCGTTAAAATCAACGACAAAACAGTAAGTAAAAAATAGGAAAAATAGCCATGGATACAGTCATTTGTATAACTGACAGTCGCGGTGTGGCCACGGTGTGGCTCGACAATCCAATTAAACACAACGCCTTTGATGAGCAAACCATCGCCCAGTTAGATTGTGCGTTTCAGGCTGTTGCCGCCGACAAGCGGGTGCGCGTCATGCTGCTGGCATCGCGCGGCAAGAGTTTCTGTGCGGGTGCCGATATCGCTTGGATGGCACGTATGGCGAACTATAGTCACGCAGAAAATTTGCGCGACGCCGAGGCCTTGGCGGCTATGCTGGCGAGGCTGGCGCAGATGCCACAACCAACTATTGCCCGCGTTCAAGGCGCAGCTTTCGGCGGCGCCGTGGGACTGGTGAGTTGCTGCGATATGGCTGTGGCTGCGACTGAGGCACGCTTTTGTCTGAGTGAGGTAAAGATCGGTCTACTGCCAGCGACAATCAGTCCTTATGTGATAGCTGCGATTGGCGCACGCGCGGCGCGCCGCTACTTTACCACTGCGGAAGTTTTCGATGCGCAGCGCGCAGCGCAGTTGGGGCTGGTCAGCGAGGTGGTCGAGAGCGTGCAACTCGATCGACAGATCGAGGTTTTAATTGCTGCGGTATTAGCGAATGGTCCCGAGGCGGTGATGGCGGCAAAACAGTTGGTACGCGATGTCAGTGGCCAGCCCATCGATAGCTCATTGATCGACAGCACCAGTCGTGCTATCGCCGACATCCGCATCAGTCAACAGGGTCGAGAAGGTTTGTCGGCTTTTTTGCAAAAACGCCAGCCCAAGTGGCAAGTGGAGTAAAAGTTGCCATGTTTAAAAAACTACTGATTGCCAATCGCGGTGAAATCGCCTGCCGGATCATCGCTACTGCACGGTCTATGGGGATTTCTTGCGTGGCCGTTTATAGCGATGCCGATCGCTCGTCTCGGCACGTCAGATTGGCCGATGAGTGCGTGTATATAGGGGCATCTGCGGCAAGTGAATCCTATCTAGCGATCGATAAGCTAGTTCGGGCAGCGCTGGATAGTGGCGCTGAGGCGATTCATCCAGGCTATGGCTTTCTGTCCGAAAATGCCGACCTGTGTCGTCAGTGCGCGCGTGCTGGACTGGTATTTATTGGTCCCTCGGCTACGGCCATCGAGTCTATGGGCTGTAAATCTACCGCTAAAACCTTGATGGAGGCAGCCGGTGTGGCGACAGTCCCGGGCTATCACAGTGACGACCAAGACCCGCAGGTGTTAGCGAATGCGGCGGCTACAATCGGCTACCCAGTGCTACTCAAGGCCGTCTGCGGCGGCGGCGGTAAGGGTATGCGCGTGGTATCTAGTGAGCGCGACTTTGATCAGGCACTGGCGGCGGCTATGCGCGAGGCCAAGGCGAGCTTTGACGATTCCCGTGTGCTTCTAGAAAAATATTTGTGCAAGCCGCGACATATAGAAATTCAGATATTTTGCGACAGTCATGGACAGGCTGTGCATCTGTTCGAGCGCGATTGTTCGCTGCAGCGGCGCTATCAAAAAGTCATTGAGGAGGCGCCTGCGCCGGGTATTGATGCCGATTTGCGCGCACGTATGGGCGCAGCGGCCATAGTTGCAGCACAAGCGATCGACTATTGCGGCGCCGCAACCGTAGAATTTTTAGTCGATGATCGTGGCGCATTCTTTTTTATGGAAATGAACACCCGTCTGCAGGTCGAACATCCGGTGACCGAGATGATTACCGGACAGGATCTGGTCGAGTGGCAACTGCTAGTGGCTGCGGGCGAGCCATTGCCGTGCGCGCAAAACCAGTTGCAGCTCGACGGTCACGCCTTTGAAGCGCGGATTTATGCCGAAGACCCAGAGCGCGATTTTATGCCAGTTAGCGGGTGCGTCGAACGGTTGTATCAGCCGTCGGAAAAAGGACGACATGTGCGGATTGATAGCGGCATCGACGAGGGCGACGAGGTGGGCATCTACTACGACCCTATGATCGCCAAGCTGATCGTCTGGGACTGCGACCGCGAACGCGCTTTGCGGCGTTTGCAAAAGGCGCTTGGCGAATACCGTATCGTTGGTATGACCACCAATGTAGGCTTTCTCTACAACCTTGCCAGCAGTTGCGCGCTACGTGCCGGTGAGGTCGATACTGGCTTTATTGAAGAGCATGCGGATGAGATTTTTCGTCGTCGGCGAGTGGATATTGAGTATGCCGCGCCACTCGCCGTAGGGGTGCTTGTGCAGCAGTGCCAGAGGCGCGCGCAGTTGGCTGCTGAGCGTTCGCGGGAGCCTGGTTCGCCGTGGTTTTCGACCGACGGTTGGGGCTTGCCCGAGCGCGTTTTAGAGGTGCAAATACAGTCCCAACATCGCTCTATAGGGGTTTCTTTGGCGATCGATCTCGGCGCGGCTTGCGCGATCACCACTGACGCCGGTTTTGATCTGGTTACGCCAGAGGGATTTTTTCAGTGTGCCGAGGTTCCGCCAGACCTCGGTTGCGATCTTGGCGACGTCACTGGCGAGTGTTTTACTGCACCGATGAACGGCACTGTGGTGACATTGATGTGCGCGCCGGGTGCATTGGTCAGCGCGGGTGATACCTTGCTGGTGATCGAGGCGATGAAAATGGAGCACGCCATTCTTGCGCCGTGCGGAGGAACGGTCTCTGAGTTCTATTGTCAAACTGGCGATCGCGTTGATGGCGGCGCCACGCTATTGGCGTTCGAGTCGAACCAATGAACTACCCCAAAGCAGTGCGGATTGTCGAGGTCGGCCCTCGCGATGGTCTGAAAACGAAGCTGCTAGCCTGAGCGTTAAGGCTAAGCGGGCTTTGGTTGAGCAGTTAACCGCCAAAGGACTTAGTGTCATCGAGGCCGGCAGTTTTGTGAGTCCTCAATGGGTGCCGCAGATGGCTGGCAGCGATGAGGTTTTTAGGCGTTTCACGGTATCCCCAGTGACGACTTACACTGCGTTCACGCCGAATATACAGGGCTTGCAGCGCGCCATCGCATGCGATGTTCGTGAGATTGCAGTATTTGCGGTTGCATCAGATTGTTTTAGTCGAAAAAATATCAACCGCTCGATCGCCAAGAGTCTGCAACGCTTTGCGCCCGTTGTGGCGCAGGCACAGGCGATTGGTATCGCAGTGCGCGGTTATATATCGCGTGTTTTAGGGTGCCCCTAGGAGGACGCGGTTGCCCCTGGTCGAGTGCTTACAGTGGCTGATGAACTTCTTGCTATGGGCTGTCGGCACTGCCGTGTCGATCGATCTATCATTAACGCATTTATTGCGAGCAATTCTCGCCGATAAACTCGATATGGACGTTTATGATACCTATGGGCAGGCGCTTTGCCAATATACTGATTGCGCTGCAGATAGGTATTTCAGTGGTCGATAGTGCGTGGCGGGTCTTGGTGATTGTCCCTATGCGCGCGGTGCATCGGGCAATGGCGCAACCGAGGATCTGGTGTATTTGCTCGACGGGCTAGGCATCGAGCTCGGGGTCGATTTGAACCGACTGATCGCGGTCGGGCATTGGGTATGCGGGCAACTCGTTCGCGCGTAGGTGTGGCGCAAGCTTAGACAGGCCATGACACTCTCAATGGCCGAGCACCTGTTACATATGCTTTAAAAAAGCGGATCTTTCACAACTTTTGTAGGACTTTTTTATACCGTTACATATCAGTCTTTGCACACTACACGAAGACCCCTCTCGACAAGATTTATGTATCCAAGCTAGCCGCTGGCAAATAGCGATTACCTTGCGTTTATCTATCGCCTCCACAGCAGCTATTTAGCGCCGGTCGATCTGGCTATCGCCCTCGCAGGCGAGTAACTCAGCGGCATTAGAGTTGGTTTTTTGGTTGATGAGCGCTCTGGGCGAATCGCGGGCGGTCAGATTGCGCCTCAGACAGTGGTTCGACAGTGCGCAGTGAAGTCAGACTGCGCTGCGCTAATGTTTGATACTCCTCTGTGCCACGAGTTTTCCAGGCGACTTCTTTGGCACTTAGTTGGCGCCGAATCTGGGCTGGATTTCCCGTCACCATGCTGCGAGCTGGGCAGCTAAAGTTAGTTTTGACAAACGCTGTCGCGCCAACCAGAGATTCCTCGCCAATCACGACCCCATCCATAATGACCGCATGCATACCGATTAAGCTATTAGTGCCTATATGGCAACCATGAAGAATTGCACCGTGCCCGATATGGCCATTGCTCTCTACCGTGCAGTCTTTGTTAGGAAAGCTGTGCATGACGCAGTTGTCTTGAATATTACTACCGTGGTGCAATTCGATTCGACCAAAGTCACCGCGCAATACTGCATTAGGGCCAACATAACACTGCGCGCCTATAATAACGTCGCCGATCAGGACTGCCGTAGGGTGGATAAAGGCGCTGTCTGCGACTACGGGGATAAGGTTTTCGATAGCATATATCGGCATAGAGGTGTCGCCAGTTAATTTTTCTAGCAAAGAACGTGAACACACGTTACCCATTATTCTACAGCTTTACCTGACACTAAACACCTGTGGCTCTTCAAATAGACGTTTACAATGATGGTGGCTCAAGACTTCTTTGTCGACTGATCGTGCCGCGCGCTGTGATTATGGTTGTTGCGGTTGCATGCAGGGTTTTGTTAGCCGCCTGAGCATATCTTGCAGGAGAGCAAATTCCTCGGGGCTGAACCCTGCGCTTAATTCACGTTGATACTGCTCGGCAGTTTTACGTAATTCGCGATACACCGTGCGACCGCTCGAGGTTAATGCTAGGCTTTCTCGCCGGCGATCATCGTTGTCACGTCGGCGTTTGAGATAGCGTTTGTCACTGAGTTTTTGCACTGCGCGGCTAATTTTGGTCTTATGTATTTTGGCGCGTATGCCGATGTCCCGGGCTGTCATTTGACCAAAGATACCGAGGTGAAACAATACCCGCCACTCATTGCGCAACATACCGTATCGATCTTGGTAAAAGCGCTGGAATGCCAAACTACTTTCCTCGGCCGCGCGATTTAACAGGTAGGGTAAAAATAGCTCAAGAGCAAATTCTTCGGTGTCGACCATAATCCCTGGCTGCGCCTTGTTAGTTACATAAGTAACTATTACACTACGTGCAAATATGAGTTAATACAATAATTATTTTGTCGCTCTCGATATCAACGTTTATAGTGAGGATCCACGAATGAACCTGCCCGCAGACCCGCAGCATAGGTTAGATGCCAGTGATGCAAAGCCGCAGCCACTAAGCTATATGTCTGGGTTTGGCAACGATTTTCAGACCGAGGCGCTACCAGATGCGTTACCGCAGGGCAGCAACAGCCCACAAAAATGTAATTATGGCCTGTACGCAGAACAGCTTTCGGGCAGCGCCTTTACTGCACCTAGCGGCAGCAATGAACGCAGCTGGTGTTATCGTATACGACCTTCGGTTAAACATATGCAGGATTTTGTTAAAGTTGAGTTGCCCTATTGGAACAGCGCCCCGCGCATAGACCCTACTATTATCAGCCTAGGTCAATATCGTTGGGACCCCTTGCCACATTCGGAGTATGCACTTACTTGGCTAACAGGTATGCGGACCATGACGACTGCTGGGGATATGAATACCCAGGACGGTATGGCGAGCCACATTTATTTGGTTAACAGCTCAATGCACAATGAGTACTTTTATTCGGCCGACTCAGAACTTTTGGTAGTGCCCCAAGAAGGTGAGTTGCGCTTTGCCACCGAATTTGGGGTAATCGATCTGCAGCCTTCTGAGATCGCAATTATTCCGCGTGGACTTCTTTATCGCGTCGAAGTTATACAGGGGCCTGCACGCGGGTTTATCTGCGAAAATTATGGACAAAAGTTCAATCTGCCGGAGCGTGGGCCAATTGGTGCCAACTGCATGGCCAACAGACGCGACTTTAAAACACCCGTGGCAGCGTTCGAAGACCGTGATGTAGCATCCACGGTGACGGTCAAGTGGTGCGGGCAGTTTTACACAACCAATATTGACCACTGTCCGTTGGATGTGGTGGCGTGGCACGGTAACTATGCGCCATGCAAGTATGACCTGCGGCACTATTGCCCGATTGGGGCAGTGCTGTTCGACCACCCCGACCCATCTATTTTTACTGTACTGACGGCGCCATCTGGAATCGGTGGGACTGCCAATATAGACTTTGTGCTGTTCAGCGACCGTTGGTTGGTAGCCGAAGACACCTTTCGCCCGCCTTGGTACCACCGCAATATCATGTCGGAGTTGATGGGTAATATCCGTGGTCAGTACGATGCAAAACTACAGGGCTTCGTGCCCGGTGGTATGAGTCTTCACAATATGATGCTGCCGCATGGGCCAGATAAAAACGCTTTTGAGGCGGCTTCGAATAAGCCGTTAACGCCGCAAAAACTCGAAAATACTTTGTCGTTTATGTTTGAGACGCGATTCCCTCAACATCTGACCCAGTTTGCCGCGCAGGAGGCGCCACTGCAGGATGACTACAGTGCTTGTTGGCGAGATCTGGAGAAGAAGTTTGATGGCACACCAGGCGCTAAATGACGGCGCGTTGCATTGACCCACAAAGTTAAACACAAGGATGCCTCCATGGTAATGATACAAAGCTGGGTCACCTCAGCGAACGGTTCGGACTGTCCATTTCCGCTGAATAATTTGCCCTATGGGGTGTTTTCGACGAGCGACGGTGACTCACGCTGCGGCGTTGCCATTGGCGATATGATTCTCGACGTACGTGGCTGTGAGCAATCCGGCTTAATCGATCTCGACGGCCCTGCGCTGTTTGATAAGCCACATTGGAACGCTCTGATGACGGCAGGTCAACCTGTGTGGCGTCAGCTTCGCAGGCGTCTCACAGAGCTTCTAAGCGAGCCCAGTCGAGAGAAATCTAGGTTGCGTAGTCTGCTGGTTGCGCATTCTTCGGTGACACTGCACCTACCTTTTGAGGTTGCCGAGTTCACTGACTTTTATGCCGGCAGGCATCACGCCACTAATGTTGGGACGATGTTTCGTGGTGCCGAAAATGCACTGCCACCGAATTGGCTGCATATGCCGATTGGCTATAACGGCCGCGCATCTTCGGTTGTGGTGTCGGGTACCAGTATTCGCCGTCCCTGGGGGCAACTTAAGGGCCCCAACGATAATACGCCTCGATTTGCGCCCAGTGCGCGCTTCGATTTAGAGTTGGAGTTAGGTGCTATTGTCGGCGTCGACAGTGCAACGCCGGTTAGTGTTGATCGAGCTGATCAAATGATTTTTGGCTACGTGCTCTTGAATGATTGGTCAGCTAGAGATATTCAGGCGTGGGAGTATCAGCCTCTGGGACCGTTTCAGGCCAAGGCTACCGCCACCAGCATAAGCCCATGGATTGTGACTAAAGCAGCACTCGAGCCATTTCGCTGCGATACCCCAGAGCGGGATTTTCCGTTGTTGGCGCATATTCGCGATACTACGCCGATGCTTTACGATATCGATTTGACGGTTCAATTGGCCCCCCAAGACCGCATACCAACCACCATCGCGCGAACTAATTATCGCGAAATGTACTACTCTTCAGCCCAGCAATTAGCCCATCACAGCAGTTCTGGCTGCCCGATGCGAACCGGCGACTTACTCGGTTCTGGCACCATATCCGGTGCCGAAAAACACCAACGCGGTGCAATGCTCGAACTTAGTTGGGGAGGGGCGGAGCCGATCACGCTCGACAGTGGTGAAAATCGATGTTTTATCGAGGATGGCGATACCGTTACGCTAAGTGGAGCCGCTCACGGGGATGGATACATTATTGGATTTGGCGACTGTTATGGGGTTGTTCTCCCAGCTTTCGACGATCCTTATCAACGTTAAGGGAATCACTATTATGGCCAAAGCATTCGCATCCCAAGGGGATATGTCTGAGAAAAAAATTAGCTTTACACAAATCGGTGACGGGCTTTATGCCTTTACCGCTGAGGGTGACCCCAATTCCGGCGTTATCATTGGCGATGATAGTGTCATGATTATTGAGGCGCAAGCGACACCACGTTTGGCCAATAAGGTCATTGAAAAGGTTCGCGAGGTCACCGATAAACCGATCTCGCATCTCGTACTCACTCACTACCACGCGGTGCGGGTACTTGGTGCCTCGGCGTTTTCCGCCCCACAGATTATCATGAGCGATGCTGCCCGAGCGATGGTGGTAGAGCGCGGTCAAGAGGATTGGGATAGCGAATTTCAGCGTTTTCCACGGTTGTTTGAGGGGCACGAGAGTATCCCCGGATTAACATATCCGACAAGTACGTTTAGTGATCGCATGAGTGTTTATTTAGGCAAACGGCGCATCGACCTAATGCATGTGGGGCGGGCGCATACCGCTGGTGACATTGTTATTCACGTGCCTGATGAGAATGTCATGTTCACTGGCGATATCGTCGAGTATCGCAGTGCCTGTTATTGTGGCGATGGTTACTTTGGTAGTTGGAGCGATACTCTAGACAATATTGCCGCGTTTGATGTCGATGCTATTGCCCCCGGTCGCGGGGATGCTCTGATTGGTAAAAAGATGGTGGCGACGGCGATTGAGAATACTCGGGATTTTGTGGCTAGCACTTATCGACCCGCGGCGCGCGTCGCTGCGCGGAACGGTAGCCTTAAGGATGCTTGGGATGCGGTGCGCGAAGAATGTGATAGTAAATTTGCGGACTATGCAATTTATGAACACTGCCTACCCTTTAACGTCGCACGTGCCTACGATGAAGCCCGCGGGATCGAGACACCACGTATCTGGACTGCACAGCGGGATCGAGAAATGTGGGATGAGCTGCAGCCGTGAAACTTGTTCCACGGACAGGGCTTAGGCATTTGCAATGAAGGCGGTCTTTGAAACGCCCCTATACCCCTACCAGCGGCATGCGGATCAGGATACTGATGAGCCGCAACGCCATCATGTTGTCATCGTCGGTGCTGGTCCCGTGGGTCTAGCGTTGGCAATTGATCTCGCACAACAGGGGATTGAAACTGTGCTTGTCGACGACAACGACGGTGTTTCGTTGGGGTCGCGTGCGATCTGCTTCGCCAAGCGTACTCTTGAGATTAGCGATCGATTGGGGGTCGGTCAGCAGTTGGTTGATAAGGGGGTGCAGTGGCATCTTGGCAAGGTATTCTGCGACACACGCAAGATTTACGAATTTAACCTGTTGGCCGAAGATGGCCATCGCAGACCCGCGTTTATCAACTTACAGCAGTACTATTTTGAGATGGCCATGCTTGAGCGTGTGCGTGTTTTGCAGCAACAGGGTGCGCCGTTGCAATTGCGCGGTGGCAACAAAGTTACCGCGGTGATGTCGCACCATGACCATGTCAGTTTACAATTAGACACGCCCGACGGTGCCTATGCCCTGAACGCCGATTGGTTGATCGCTTGCGATGGAGCCACTAGCCCGATTAGGCAGGCGTTGGGGTTAGATTTTATTGGGCGGGTGTTCGAGGACAATTTTTT
>MDTF01012748.1_pt1 | contig 10122 bp, 14 predicted proteins | sample 811191 | NCBI WGS metagenome assembly MDTF01 (sample SAMN05326649, study PRJNA326480) | marine metagenome | isolation source: seawater | place: Southern Ocean | collected 2011 | reverse complement strand
GTTCTTTCTAGCGTCAATGTGCGTCAAATTGTTCGTGATGTGTCCGCGGTTGAAGTTTACATTCGCGAATCGATGGTGAATTTGTTGCACGAAGCTAATTTCGAGTATTCTGGCTCAACCTTTGTGCATATGCGAATGTTGTCTTCTGGGGGGCGTCGTTTTGTGCTGACTACAAACGTGGGAGATTCTGAAGCGCTTTTAATTTATCGAGATAGAGTGCACGTCTGTTCAGTGGCGCATAGTTGGGACGATTTGCGCGTGTATAATAGGTATGTTAAGAATTGCGCCCATCCAAAAAATGTGTGTTATAATCGTTGGAATGCCAGTCGTCACCGTTTATTGGACCCTGACGGTGGCTATCGGCCGATGATGTTGTACGACGTTCAAAACAACCGTGCTGTGGTAAATCGTCGTAATTTGGAGTGGTTGTCTGGGCTTTACAAGCGTGTAAACAAGCCGTCGATCCGTCACGGTACTCAAGGCGTTCGCATTCCATCGGACTTTCACGAGAATTGGGGCTCATCTGTCATGTTATATGGTACCGCCCGTGGTCAGAATATGGCAACGTTTGGAGATGTTGTTTCTAGGGCCCATACGAAAGTCCCAATGGATATGGTTCACGTATATGTGCACGAGGTCCCTGCCAATGCCGTGGTCGTGGGTATAGTTCAATCGGATGGTATTTCGAATCGTCGTACACTAATGGAATGTGGATACATTGGATTCACTGCTGGTTCGTCTGCGGCCTACTTATCTTCTGTATCGTGTCCCCGCGATGACATGTCGGTGGCAATGTTTGTATCAGAGCCCCTCATCGAATGAAGATTCCATGTCCAGAGCGGTTAAACAACGGCTACACACTGGGCAATCCTTGGCCGCTGTAAGAGAGGCGGCCATGCCATGTCCGTATTTTTGTATAATGGCATTCCTGGAAACGCGTGTTTTTGAAACTCTGAATTCTGAATATATAATTGCGGCGGTGACTCCCGTTAGTGCAATAAAAACGTTTTTCCATCTAAATGTATGTGGAAACCTGTGTAAACATCGAATATGCCATAGGAGTACTCCCTCTAGAACGATACCCAACGCTTTCCAGGCATATGCGCTTTTTAATGTTGGGCTGGTAATGGATTGTGTGACCGCCGCTCTAAATTGACGTTCTTTTTTATAGATAGCAAATATGTAAAGAGTGAATATAGCTTTGACGACGAGACTGTCCCAAAAACAGCTGATTCCAAAAATGATCGTCGTTAGTTGTCTCGAAAGTTTGTATTGGATGACAAACAAGAGTACAACTAGAGCTATTTGGTAGATAAAAAATGTCCCCATCCTCCAATAAAAAGTACCAATGAGCGACCAAATGAGTTGTTCTCTGTATTTGTTGACGGTTTGCCACGTATCAGTGTTTATGGACGCAATGGGCGCGTGTTCCGATTCTGCGAATAATATGGTCGTGTTTATGATGCAAACGACGGACCAAAATATATCTGAGTGTAGCGTGATTTCTTGAAAGCTGGCTATACACGCCAATGTGATTGAAATGTGAAAAACTGTGGCGCATTGGCACCAAACAGCATGTTTATGTAAAAACGTAAACATATATAATAATTGTAATTGAGTTATATATTATTTTTTTGGGTATAAAATCCATCCAATTGTGAAGAATGTGACGGCTGCTGCATCGTCTAATTCAAAGCTGTCTTTTCCTCTGAGTATGTCTGAGAATAAAGTGGCTATGGGATGCACGCATTCGAAAATGGCGACGCCATCTGCAGACATTTTTTTCGCAAAGTATGCCATGAGTCCGTATTTGATACTGGCGGCAGCGGCCGAAGCAGCTAATATGAACAACCATTTATCAATGTGGTTGTTTGTGATGGTAGCGAAATGTTTGGGAGTCCACACAACAAAGGAAAAGAACATGATTGCGACTGCCAGTGCATTTCCCCTGGCAATTGTGGTTGAACGACATTTACTTTCTTTTAACATGACAAAAAATTCAGCGCTTGCTATGACTTGTATTGTGGAAGCGATGATCGCTGCCCATATTTGCCACAATTCCGCTTCCCAAGATACAGCGTACCAAATACACAAGGTGCCACACATGACCAAGATGAGGGCAGTACATTTTTCTTCGGTCAGTACGGCGGATGTCCTCGCCGCTACAACCAATGGGATAAAAGACTGAAAAGAAACACTGATTCGATAGCCTGTCCAGATGACAGACATTGTATACAATAGGGACGGAATGACCCATCCCACCAGGGAAAATTTCACCCACCATTTCCACGGATGATTCTCTACTGGCTGGCGCCATGAGAATATGTATAGAAAAATCATCATGAATGCCATTCTCAACCAATGCATATGCAAAATAGAGGCATCTGGATCATAGGAAGCCATCCAAGCTAATTCATAGTCCCAGCAAGCATGACCAATGCCTGCCAAAATGATGGAGGCGGATTCCATTTTAGTGAATCGACGGATTGCCTAAATACTATTTCATACACAGTCGTTTTTTACCTATTTAATGAAATATAAATCTGACAAAGTAATGAATAAGCACTGGGGTCGTGGCGAACTTTTAAGGACAATTGCGGCGGTCGTCACTGCCGTCTGTTTGCTACTACTGACGTTAGGGACCATGGTCGCTGGAACCTGGGTCATTCGTCGCGTTGACATCATTGAAACAACGTATCATCCGGAAAGAATTGCTGTTTTATTAGACAATGCCGAACAAACGATGGGCATTGCTAAAGATACTGCGGTGCGCGTTCACAATGCCACGTTTCAATTAAAATCGGGCCACCCTGTCAACGTGTTAGAAGATGTGCACCGACTCATTGTATCATTGGAAGAGATTTCGAACACGTTGCAAAATGTTCCTGTGGAACACATTGTTTCAGAGTCTGGGTTATGGAGACACATGGGAACCAATTTAATACAATCTATAAAGAAAACGGTAAAAGATTTATAATTCGTATTCATAAACATCTAAAAATAACTCCCATATTAACTCTCCTAGTGAGTCTTTGTTGACTTTGCCGTACCACATCGCAGGTATCCAGTTTAAATTGGATGAGTCCATGGACACCTGGGCTGTCTTCAAAACATGATCGGTTATAAGAAAAAAACGTTTCAAGACTTGCATGTACAACAGTATATTGGTCAAATGGACTGTTTTTTCGGCAGACGCGGCCGCCCCACCGTGTGCCATCTGACTATACAACGTCACTGCTTCGGGGCGGCCCGGAGGACTGGAATATCTCTCGAAATAAGTATCGAGTGTAACACCACAATGCCTATATATTTCAAACACTGCAATGTTCCGAATATCTGCTAATTTAATATGGCCGAGCACCGGCTCTTGAATACAACGCTTCAGAATGGTGGCCGCTCTCCCGCGCGTAGAGCCCTCCAAGGTTTCTACGGAGTCGAGCGCCAAACATACAATGCGCTTTGCCACTGTTTTGGTGGATTCCAATTCTGACGCAAATTCCTTTTCAACGACTTGTAAAAAAAAATGTTTCAAAATATTTATGGGGGATGTTTCCGAAAGACCGTTCAACGTCCTGGTTAACACGCGCAACTGCTCGAGCCAAATGTCCTGCTGCTGTTCATAATCCATAATTTACACAATATATACAAGCGATTCGTTCTAATATATATTCAAAAAAAAAGGTTCGAGTGTGGATTCGACATATATAATGCGACTATAGAAAAGAGATGTCAAAAGAAGATCCGTTCGAAGAGTTACAAGATGAATGCTATATTTGTTTTGAACCATGCAAAACAAAAGCACCCTGCCATTGTCAAACATATGTACATAAAAAATGTTTAAGACAATTCCAAGAAACATCAGGGAATTATGAAACATGCATGATATGCCTTCAACCTTATCAACACCCTCACAAAAATCTCAAAAAATATTTTTTTTACACATTCAGCGCTGGCCTCATGTATATAGCAACCGGAATGATAGGCACGTTCATATGGGATATCTCTTCGGACCATACCATCCAAGTTGAGCCACCTTGGTCCATAAAACATTTTTTGGCCGCGCTCGTCACTTCCGCAGTGATAGTCTTTCTATATTCCATTGTAATTCGATATCGAATTACAGTATAAAAGGTCAAAGCGTTTTTATACAATGTTTAAAGTTTTGTTTTTAGTATTTTTTTGTATACCACATATATATGCCACATGCGAGATCAATCATTTTGATCTTTGGACCTGTGCGCTGAAAGATGCATGCATGAATAAATTTCAACTACACTCGGCCATCCGCCGAAAAACCTCTCAAAACCTCAAAAAACCATATCTATTGGCCGTAGAAGGTTCACAATACCACAAACTATTCCAAGATTGTGACCACAACAAAGACGGATGTATCTCGATGATTGACATCCAAAATGCCGGCAAAACGTGCGAAAGAACATGCACGTGGAGAAATACAATGAGAGATTTACTATGCTAACGGACAACGGCATTCCGGACACGTTTGCTGTTCGTCAGCCCATCTGGCGATACATCGACTATGATACACGTGCGCACACGGCAAAACCTCTATCTCGTTGTCCAAAATACTTTCCATGCATATACAACAGGTTTTGCCAGTGTCACGCACAACCCTATGAGAAGCCTCGTGGCGACGTTCTTCAACAACCATTTCTCCAAACCGATGCCCGCCAATTCGAGGCATGCGGCCGACAGCGGTAGGCATCTGGACGCGTGGTATCTGGACGCGTGGTATCTGGACGCGTGGCATCTGAAGCCGATGCCCTTGAAAAGCTCGAACAGTCGTGGAAAGAATAGTGGACGCGATCGACGGTTGCACAATATCCACATCTCTGTTAGAATGATGAACGATGATTTTTACAGGCTGACCGCCAAAATGACAAAAATCCATTAAAATGGAAGAAATATCATAAGGAGGATCAAACAAAATAACATGATTTTTCAATTTGCCATAAATCATTGTTATTGGAATGTCACGTCGGATAGATAATTCACATACAGATGCCATATTCATAAAAAAAAAACATGTTTATATATATATAATTAATCGTCTTTACTTGAACCTTCTGAATTATTTTCTGGAGAAGTTCCCTCCTTCAGAGGATTTAATTTATTCCACACACGATTCAAATAAGGCTTGATCTTTGGAATTGTAGGAATCTCTTGACACAACACAACGCCACATAACAAACCAACAAAGAAGAAAAACATTTAATGGACCAGCTCATCGCTTAAATACTAATTTTCAAACGCTGGGCGCCGGCATATCGCCTGTAAAAAGCGGTACGGACTCGTGATCTTCAGCGGTTGCCTCTTCGACCACCTGAGAGACATTGGTGGCAACTTTCGTTTGCCACCAATTATGAATTAAAGTTTGGACAGACGGTAATGGCAACTGCTGACCCATCCAAACACCAATAACCCAACCGAATAAAAATTCCAACATATATTTGAGGATGCGCCTACTTTGTACTTTCTTTGAGAGCATCATTTGGATTTTTTTACCATAGTCCGAAAGGTAGCTCTTTTATTCGCGTTTACATTCAATAATAATACCAATAAATCTACAGTATCGGTATCTTCCTTTAGGCGAATTTCCTCCCATTCTTTTCGAAATTTTTCCAAAAAGTCGGGATTATTGTTTGGAAGGTAATTTTGTATGCGGTTTACGAACGGGATCTCCCATAGATGAGCCGCGGAAGCATACGCCGCCGCCGTCGCGATGGTCTCCCACACTGGAAAATTGAGAAAATATGAACTTTCAGGCAGTGGACCAATATCTTCTTTCCTAATCGTCTTTAATTCCTTCGTCAGTTCTTGGTCCATAACAGTGTGGGAAGTGTTGGGATCCAGACTCAGGGCAGTTCGAAGATCGTGCAAGTGGTGTGACACGCGATCTCTTCGGGCGTTATTGATAGAGCGTTGATTCATTTTAAAAAAAAATAATAAGATACTTAAATAGTTTCAATTCATACTCGTTTGTATAGAACGACTAACGCGCCTCCATTGAACCCCGTACGGTAATATTTCCTTCAACCATTCATAACCATCGGCTTTATATCGCATAAATAGTTCGTCCAACGAGTTAATATTGTGAGAAGCGAGCGCTTTGCAGCTTTTTGGGCCAACGCCGTCCAATTGTGCAATTGTATTTACTTTTTTGGACACTGTTTTTTGGGGACGCGTTTGTTTCTGTGAGTCCTTGTTTGGAAATGTAAGATCCATAGATTTCCGAATCTTTTTCAGATCATTTCGATATTTTCGCGTTGGATGCGGGGCGGCTCCTCGCTCGCGCACAGATGAGGAATTCGTCGCGTTTTTGCCCTGCTTATTGCAATACACACACAGTCGAGCCAATGCCAGCGAATCGTCGATCGCGACATGTGCATTGTATTTTTCAGAGAATATTTTCTCATATATTTTTGGCTGTGAATACGATTGGTGTCCAGGCATATGTTTACGAAAGAGTTTTAAAGTGTCATGGAAACGAATCGTAGATGGCAATGGCACCCCCGTCCTTTCCGCACATCCTTGCAACACCTTAAAATCAAATGAATTGCCGTTATGCGCCAACCAATCATTATTGCCAGTCCATGCCAATAAATCCCGCAAAGCCGCTGTTTCCGAAACAAAAACAGGGCCTGGCGCACCGTTAAACCATTTCGCGAAATCTTCAGCCCGATATTCCGGTTTTCGAGCGAGCCAGACAGCCGGGTCTTCTTCTTTTGAAAACATCGTACGATCCACCGACTTGCGTTTCACCAGAACTTTGGACCAAAAATTCAGCGTTGGTACCGGCTTTTGATGAATGTCCTTCAAATGTTGCATCAACGCTGCACCAGAAACAACTGGCACTGAAATCGGATTGACCAACCGCATAAAACGTCGAGAGGTATCGCGCCAATGACAGGCGCCAATTTCGATGATTCGAGTCTCAAATCGCTTGGAACCGGTCGCACGAATCGCGTCCGAAATTTTGGCGGTAATCGTTGTTTCAAGGTCGATGCAAATTCCACGAGGAATCATCGAGAGTATCATCGCACATGGACGCCTAAATACTAGTTTATTTAAAAAACACTTAAAATAAACATTTGTTAAGTTGTCCAGCAAGATAAATAATCTAAAGATAAAAGATAAATTCAGTGTTATTTTTTATGTACAGTTTCATAATTAAACAGAACAGACGCGGCCGTACCGCTTGGTAAAGTTTTCGTGGTCACAAATAGCCGTTAATATAGGCAACATTTTCTCAACATCATTTAAAATGGCCGTTGATTTCGCCACCACGTCATTGATCTCATGGGCGACAGAAAGCGTCCATGCCGATAAAGAACATAAAATAATGAACATAATCGCCGTCGCAATCGATGCCCCATAAAAAGTCACCAATGCAGCTTATTGCGCTTGAAAGAACGACTTTCTATGAGTGTCGCCATTAAATTATCTCGGTTGGTTTGATCCGGTTCTATGTTCATCATTTATTTCTTTTATCTGGATTTATAGTTCCTTTTCTTCGTTTTCCGAATCGGTCTGTTTGTCGTTGTCTGTGGAAGGTTTAGGGGTGGACTCCGGCGAGGAGTTCATATAAAAATAGAGCATGCTTGAGCCAGCCAAAATACCAGCCACAATTCCAATGTAATGTATATCTCTCATTTACTGGTTATTTTTATGACAGTTAAATAGGGATCATTTACAAATACCGCCGTAGAATATAAATATGAAACAGATCAGGGGTAATATCATAAACATAAAGATCAGAAACTTAAAGGGTAGCCAAGTAATGCGGCGACAGCATCTGAATCCCCATGACGTATGTTTCTTTTGCGCCACTAAAATGTGGTTTTCTCGATAAGTGACAAACATGTTGTCGTAAATGTCTACGGCGACGCCCGGCAAATATGAGAAATAAGTACGTTCAAATTCATTGTCCATTTCCATTAAGAATTCCATAGCCAATGTATTGAAAAACATGTTCAAAAAGTCTTTGTCCGCGAAAATTACCCATAAATTTGTAAGATAAACCATGATATTAAATCCAAATTCCTGAAATGTATCTAGCATGACAATATATCCATTTGTTGGCATCATTTTTTTGCGTTTTGTGCGGTCTACAATACCATCGTATAGGAAAAACGACTTGATGAAATAAAAGATACTTACAGCCACCATCATGAGTTTTTCTTCCACTGGAGCTTCCATTGGACATACGCCTGAATCGTATGTCCTGGACTGATGCGAAACAACGGCTATATACATGGTCCATTGTGTAATAAACACCAATAAAGGTAATGCAAATAAGGAGCTGAATATATGTGAACAATAGACTGTATTGCGTCTTTTGAGGGCGGTATTTGCATGTCCCCTTGTCCAATGATATGCCAAAAGGCTAAACATGCCAAACTTTGGATCGGATAAGACCTCTTCCGTTTTTTCATCTACAGAAATATTGTCTAATTCTAGAGGATCGTCCTGCTTGGGTGTTTGACATGCTGGCAAGACCTTTTTTTCCTGATTCGGTTCGAATGCATTATCACCAAATGTTGAACGGACATGAGACTTTAAAAACTGTACAGATGTCATTCTCAATCTTAGAATGTGTATTTATTCATAATTCACATATAATTAATATTCTATGGTTATTTTGTTTTTTTAGCTTTTTTGTGGGCTCTCTCATACTTGGCGGTGGCAAGTTCTTTTTGCGAGGCAGGCACGAAATGTTCCGTATCGTTGCCAAGCGTGAGCCAACCAGGACTTTGCTCACGAGCAAAAAATTCCACGCGTGGGATATCACCAAGAAGACGCACGATCATATCGCGCACTATTTCTGGCTTTCTAGAATGTTGCCGACGAGGAGTCATCACCACAGGAGTCGAAGAATCCTCTAATAATGTTAAAAAGTTCACACGACAATTTGGATCCTCCTCATGAACCACAGATGTCATTGAATTTTGACCACGATCTTTTTCTTCGGGTAATGAACGCTTGTAAGACGCTATCTTTCCTCGGACAGCTATTAAACACAATTCCGCGTTCGAGCGAGTATAATATCCCACACCAAACGCGGGACGATCGCCATTCTTGGTGGTTTTCACCCAATTCGCAAAACAAGTCCTATACTTAAACCCCCAGGCCTTGATCACATCTAAAGCTTCCTGCAGTAATGGCATCGTTGCCCAGAGAAATAACGCACAATCTTTCTTACAAATACGCTCAACCGCGGGACCAATCGCCTGCAACTCCTGGCACGACATAGAAGGGTAAATGATGGAACCGTCCTGACGACGCAAAACACCCGCCTTCACATTCTGCTGATATTTCCAAGGGGGATCTGCATAAATAACATTCACAGAATCGGCGGGAAATTCAGATAATTGCTCAGAAATCATATTGTAAATATATTAATTAATTTAATTTAAAGTCACTTAAGTTTTACTTAATCTACTAAGCACGCTTGTAAGTGCATTCACCCTTGAACACTGCCATATCTAAGATACCAAACAAGACGAAATCCAAAACACTGAAAATCAGACCCACAATGCTGACCGCATAGACGTTGACCAATCCTACCAAGAAAATGTTATTGTCATTGAGTGCATCCAAAAGACCGTCCTGGGCCATCAACCATCCGACGTTGCCCGCAAAGAGACCAAGATTAATGAGAGAAACCACCCACTGTGATTTCTGCTGAAGTTCGATGAAATCATCCCAATGTGCAGCAATAGACCACACAAAAGCCAATGCATTAATCACCACAATCGCCACCGTAATGTTAAACAAATGGTTGTTCTGATCTTCGTCTTCTTCGGTAAGGTCGGCAGTATGAACACATTCAGAGGTGTCCTCTTCTGCCGCCGTAGTCGCAGCGTCTGCCGCAGTGTCTGTCGTCGCAGCCGCACCAGCAGTATGATCAGTATGATCAGTAGCATCACCAGCAGTATGATCAGTATGATCAGTATGATCAGTAGCCACCTCCGCCAACCTGCGACCATTCAATCTACGGGAAGTAGTAGCGGCGGGCTCAACAGTACCGGTTGAACCCCCGACGAAAGAGCAATGAGTATAAGCAGCAACGTTCAAAGTACCGCCAGGCACGGTGACGGTCTG
>MDTF01013595.1_pt1 | contig 10123 bp, 3 predicted proteins | sample 811191 | NCBI WGS metagenome assembly MDTF01 (sample SAMN05326649, study PRJNA326480) | marine metagenome | isolation source: seawater | place: Southern Ocean | collected 2011 | reverse complement strand
TTATTTATTTTATTCATTGGGTTAATCCTAGAAAAACCTTTAAATACTCTAGTTTCTTTAAGCTTTTCAATCAAAACTACACAGTCAAAATATTTTTCCAATATGGCTTGATCATAATAGTCTTCAAAAGTTTTTACAAGAGCTTTTAAATCTGAATTTTCAGAATCTCTTCCTTTTAAAATGTACTTATACTCTTCAAATCTTAACTTTAGTTCAGCTGGTAATTCTGAAACTTCATCACTAGCCTCTTTAAGGGCTAGTTCAGCCAAAACTCCAGACAATAATTCTTCTTTTGAAATACATCCATTTACCACAACTGAATGAATTCCCAAAATTGTTGGTAGCATTAGAGTACCATTATCCACCTCATAATAACCCCTTAATTTATCTTTGGTTAATTCATCAATCACTTTATTTACATATTCATTTGAATCTTCTGAAGAACTAGGTAAATATATGGCCGATTGTATTTCAGAAAAATGAACGTTTGATGCTCCTCTAATTAATACTTGTAAATGATTGTTACAATCTTTTGCATTTTTAATTCCTTCAATCCCCAGCCATGGTTTATGTCCTTTACAAAATTGACCTAATGGATTTTTACTCTTATCATTTGAATTTTGTGAATCAAATTTTTGATCATCCTCTGGATTCAATCCAATTCGTGCTAAAGCACTATCAAATACTGACGTATCATCCTTTCTAATATTCATCAACCCCGCCAAAGATCTACGTTCACCACAAGTACATTTCATATTTATACTACCTAAGTCGCCTGAACCACCTCCAGTGTGATAAGAAATCTCATGCTGTCTTCCATCATTTGGAACGACACCATTATGCACCCATTCTTTGAACGGTACATCTTGAATATGACCACTAGGACAAGCTGCAACAAACCTGACCGGATTCATTTTCCATTTGTATCTACTCTTTCCATCCCAGCAAGAAATACACTCTATTTTCTCGTCCGCTTGACTCAGTGGAACTAGAGTCATTCTACCACATTTATGATTTGTACAATAATGCCATCCCGGAAAACGAACTGCCGGTATTTCAAGATAATTATTCTTGTTCCCTGACGTCTTATACTCAAAAGGCTTTAAAAAATATTCAACATCTAGAACTTTTTCCAATCGTGATTCCCTAAAGTGTAACTCTCGTTTATCAATACTGTCTTTACCTCTATTAATTTCTCCTTGCTTTATTTTTTCATCCCATAGATTTAAACCACAAACCATTAGAGATAATTCTTTTGGAAAATTGACAATTTGTCCAACTCCAAATGGAGATAATAATTGACTACTTCTAACATTATTTTTTTTACTCATCTTCGTCATTATTTATGTAAGTACTGAGAACAGATTCAGTATCAACCCCACGCATAGATGTAGAAGTTGCAAAAGGAGTTGGTCTAATTTTTACGCCTTCTTTAACTTCTGAGCTACTTGCATACATTAGAGGATAAAAATCTTCGTTATTCAAAATTCCATAATTACCGGCATCACCGTAATTTTGCGGCTCTTGGTTTACCCAAACGTTTATTCTTTTTTTCAATAATTTCATTGTATTTGTAACCTCTTCCTTATCAATGATATCACATCTTTCTTTTATCAATTTCTCAACTATTGGAGTTAATTCATGAAATTCATCTGATATATGTGGGGTCTTAACCAATGTGCCAGCAGAAAAATGACGAATTAAACCAATAAGAACAGCATGTAATCCTCTTTCCCTAGAATTAATAGAAAAAGGCGTGACTGATGTAGGTTCCACATTTGAATAAATTCGGCTATGATACCCTTGAAACTGTTCATAATGTGATTTATCTCTAGGTTTAGAGGGACTATACATTGTGAATATAATGCCTGGACCTGCAGGCACCTCTCTACCTACCCTCGAGCTAGCTTGTATATATTCTGCTGTTGTTTTAGGCTGACCATGAATGAACATTAAACCGAGTCTTGAAATATCTACTCCTGTAGCAACCATATTGGTTGCCAAGCATATATCCAGCGCTTGTGTTTTACCGGAGGTGAATTTAGTCTCTAGTTTTTTAAGAATCACAGGTATTTCAGAAGAAGAAACCCTACTTGTTAACTCTGCTATTCTATTTAAATATCTTCTTTCATTTTTGGTAATTAAGTCTCGACTCTGAATCTGACCTAGTCGCTCAATTATATCGCCATGTACTAAAGATGATGCTCCACCAAGTTCTCTAATACTATTAAAATAACCTAAGAGCGTCCAATAATAATTCATCGCCTTATCATTATTTAATGGCGAAAGCTCTTTAATTCTTTGAAGTACCATTGCATAAGTCCTAACAATTGCAGTTTGTGCAGAAGGATAGCCTGAAGCTAGGATCCCAACATATCTTCTTCCTGGATATAATTGAACACCTCCTTCATCTACTTCATTTAAGGATTTTTCTTCAGAAAACCAGGTATCACCAAAATCAAGACCTTGTGCAGGAAAAATACTTAACTGCTTTTCAGAATTAATTGCATATAAATTTTTAACCTGCTCATACGCTCTACTTATGGTTGCCGAGGATGCTATTATTTTGGGAGCCACAAACTCATTGTCATCTATTGAAATGAATGGAGGTTTAATTTTGTTATAATCATTGCAAAGTGTTTGAATCATTGTTTCGTAAAGCCCAACCATTGTCCCTAATGGCCCAGCTATTAGGTGCAATTCATCTTGAATAATTAATTCAGGAGGACAAATTCTATGCATATTGGATGTATCATTTTTTCTAAAACCAAATAAATTACCTGCTTCTTTTTTCCATGGTATCATTGCAAACTTATCAACAGTACCTAACAATAAGGTAGGTGGGTTTTCATAAATAGATTCATCGACTACTTGAAGTGGTAATGGAATATCTGAGTACTCACAAGAACCATTACCACATTGAAAATAAACTACACCGTCTTTACCATCTTTTTTATGAAGTCCTCTAATCCTGATAGATTCACTATCAAAAGTAGTTACACCATCAACTTTACCTATCTGTGTGCCACAGCAAGGGCATTTCATAACCACAAAATTATATTCTTCTTTAGGATCTTTTATCAGCTTATTAAGCTGTGCCCTCGCATCAGAAACCTTATTTGGTGTAGAAGATCTACCAACCCATAGACCAATAGAGATTGGTTCTTCCCCTAATTCTCCAAATTTTAATTCTTCTTCTCGCCGCTTTTTATTTTCTATTCTTATCAAATCGCAAGCGCATATTAAGGAAGCCGCTCTTTCATATTGTTGCGTGGTCAATAATCTAAGTGTGTAGCGCATTAAGACAGTAGTTCCGCCATAGTAATCCCAGTTAGATGTCTTTTTACCTTTTATTCTTCTATAAAAAATATTAAATGCGGTTAACCCCAAATAAGCTTCAGTTTTACCTCCGCCAGTTGGAAACCATATCAAATCAACTATATCTCTTTCATTTGACTTGGAATTAATTATGGACTCTATATTCATTAGAACAAATGCTAATTGGAATGGTCTCCACTTACCATTGTATTTTCCCTTATGAAATTCTTTCAAAGAATCAAATGTTGTCTTTTTTGATTCATCATCTAGATAATCTAATGTTAGGGTCCCGTATCTACCTTTTCCAGTTTTTTGCCATTTCCTAATTTTTGCCTTAGATCTCTGCTGTTGCCAAATCATAGAGCGATTCATCCATCTGAAACACTTTACCAGGTCTGAGTCTTCATCAGCTTTTAATAGAAGTTCAATTCCTTTATCTATTCTTGAAAGTGATATATTACATTTTTCAATATTTGATTTTGCAGCTACTCTGTAATTTTCAAATTCATCACTGTCAGATAATATGTCTTTTTCTTCAATCCATGATTTATACCTTTCTTTTAGAATTTTTAAGCTCTCTTTTGCCTTTTCCCAATCACCTATATCAGAAAGCTCTAGCATACTTAAATTAACATGAGCTGTAGGAGCAACTTGAGGGAGATCGTAAACTGGAATTACAGAAGTTTCAACCTGTTTTACTATCTCATAATCGGAACTGTTGTTTTCTTCAACTTTCCATTCTACAGATGTTCCGTGCCCTATAGAGTATACTCTTTTTTTTCTATAAAGAAGGTTTAACTCTTTTTCTTCATTAGTATCAGTTATTAATGTCTTTTCTTTATAAGGCTGAATTAAAGATTCACTATCAGTTGTGAGCGTAAGCTCATTTTGATATAAAATTTTATTTGGATTAGTGCTATCATCTGTAACAGAATGGAGAGCATTTATTAAAACGAATGTATATGTAAGTGTATTTTCTTCTTTGTCATTTGGGGTAGTCCTATCGAATACTCTTAGTTTAAGCCAATCAGATCCATCTGCGCTTTCCTTTATTACTATATCATAGGATTTCTTATTCTGTGGAAATAGAGAATTTAGATTTAGTGTTAACGGTTCAGGATTTATTGGTCGTCTTGTCCAATAATCAGAATTAAATGTAGATGTGATTATTTGACCTTCCATATCCAATTGCTTCTTTGGTTTTTTATCTTTTGCTTTATGGTAATAAGCAGAACGAATCAATAATTTTATTTCATCGGCATCTTGAATCCTAAAACGCACGGTAAACCCCATAGCTGAAGGCAAATATTGATTTGCCATACCAACAGGCTCTTCATCTTGTTCATCACCAGATCCTACGTTAGCTCTTTTACCTTTAATTTCTTCACCTTCATGACCTTCCTCACTATCTGATTCATCATTTGAGTCATCTTTATTTTCTGTGTCTACTTCTTCATTATTTATTGTTTGCTGAGGGTATAACATCCCGGCACCATATCTAGATTTCGGAGAACCATGAACACTGGCCAATAAAATTTCTTCGCCAGTTGTTTCATCCTTATATTTTGAAGCAGGGTCAGGACCAACGATCTCTTTGATAACCGCGTTTACAATTTCGTCTCTTATATTCATGATAATATAGTTTTGGAATAATTCTCTTGAATCAATTGAGTAACAGATTTTTCAAGCTTCTTATCTAACACAATGTACAATTCTTGGGTTGCTCTAGAAATACCAACGTACAACAATCTTTGCATTTGCGTTGAAGAGAGCTCATCAAAATCATAAAGAAGAATTATAGTGTTCTCCAATCCTTTAAAAGCTTGAATTGTACTATGTTTAACACCTTTTTTAATCATCTTTAATACTGGCTCATATTCATTCAAAACTGAGTTTTCTATTCTTTTAGGTGATAATAAAGTTACTTTACTCATTGGTATTCCCCTTTTATCAATATCTAAAAGAATTAATTCGATTTCTTGTGATTGTTTTTTTTGATTAGGGTATCTACAAGTAACTGAATTACCTTGGTGATTTCTGGAAGTATATTCTGGCAACTCTACACCTGTTAACAAGGTGTTCTGTTCAGCAATGGATTTCGTATTTCTACAATTTATTTTTAATGGAGGAAACCTTGTGAAAGATGAATATGAATTAAGTAATTCAAATACTTTTACCGAATCATCTGAATAAATCGCTTGATTAGAAAAATCACCGAACATGATCCAATTCCCACTTCTTATGCCTCCTTTCAATATGGAGTCAAATACTTCCAAGTAATTTGGAGAAATTAAATCTTGGGCCTCATCAAGAATTAGAAAATCCAATTTCTCTTCTTCTTCAATGCTTCCACATTCGATTAAGAATTTCAGGGGCAGCGTTTCCGAAAAGAACAACTCGTGTTTCTCAATTTCATTTGGAGGCTGAGATTCTGTATGGTGAAGCATATACCTGTGTAAAGTTCCACAAAATGCAATGGAGCCTCTGTCGGGACTCATGTGTTTCATTGAATTGGCCAACTTATCACCTAACCGCTTATTGAAACAAAATAATCCGATATCTAAATTACCGGCAGTCTTACGTGCTGAAATTTCCAAGGCCATTAAAGTCTTTCCTGTTCCTGCCCCCCCCGTGATAAGACATCTAGGATTGTAATTGACAAAGTCTAATAAAGAAAATTGCTCTTTGGTGTAATCTTCGATTCTCGATTCATTATCGATCATTCGATTAATTTCAGAGTAGTTAATGTCAAAATCACCGCGAAGTATGCTGACTAAATATTCACAGTCTTTTTTCGAGGGTCTTGAGAGATTCACGTCATACCAATGTTTCCCTGAATGTTCTTTATGAGAGCCTTTACTTAATGTGGAGATATATGTGCCCATGGGCAATTGCAAACCTTGCCTTGTTAGTACTTGCCAAGAATGACCTTCAGGTCCAAAATCTATAAATTCATTCATACTAGTAAAAGCTACACCTGAACCCCACAAAATTCTTTCAAAACGGTTGTGCATTTCCTTTTTATGCTTTATTTTTTTTAGCACATAATTCCTAATTGAATTCATTGTGGCGCTTTGTTGTTCAAATGGCCCTGTTTTTTTGCAGTTAGTTTTTCCATGCCGGTTTGTAAAACACCAATCTCCATTTTTTCTAGAAATGCCACCATGCTTAACTTCTATGGTGAAAAACCCTTCGTTTGGAACTAAAACTAAAAAGTCTAATTCTCCTGACATGTTTTTAATGTGGTGACTCGTAAAAACAGAGTGAAGGACGTACATTGATTTTGTAGACCCATCTAGTCTAAATTTGCGGTATAAAATTCGCTCCCCTTCTGATTCGAATTCAGTTCTATTATCTGGTATTAGCATAGTATTTTTCTTGTATGATGATATTCAATATCTATATTGGATTGGTCTAAACTTTCTATTGTTTTTACATCAACAGAAATAGTAACACCGTTTAATTTTATTTCTATTTCACCATCCAGTATATCACTGGCATTGACAAACTGTTGAGAAATAGTTTTTTTAATTTTATGTGCTAATTGTATTCGATGAGCTTTTATTTTCTTGTAATCATCCTGCAAATTATTTACTTTACTGTCGACCTCTTCAATTGAATTTGAAACTGAAGCTAATATTAATTTCACATTTGCTGGATCAGGCATTATCATATCATCATCAAATAACCAGTTTCTAAGGTTTACCTTTGTGGGTTTAGCATCAAGTATCCCATATTTAATTTTTTCTTTCTCGAACAACTGAAATAATGCTGTAACATTTTGTTTACAAGAATCAAATAACTCCATCAATTTTTCTCTCCAAATTTCCAAGTTTTCGTAAGCATTTCTTAATTCATCATTTATCTGGGCTATTTCCTTGTAAAGAGAACGATCCTTTTGGTACTTGAATATTCGTATGCCATTTGATAGCTCCGAAAACTTTTGATTCACCACTTTAATACTATTCCCATTAGTCTCTTTTTCAGCTAGAATAGAACTTTTCAAAGGTAAAAACATAAAGGAATCATCCTTGAAATTAAGCGTATTGCAGTTAACCTTGAAAATGGATTCACCATTATCATTATCACCGTACCCCTTATATTTAAAAGTATGTAAATAAGTCAAATCAGCTTCTTGTTCTTGCTCTATTTGTACATTAGAATCAATCTGCAGAAAGGATTCAACTTCCTTCGTAAATTCACTTGTTTCTTTTAGTAAAAATTTAGCAGGAAGGTTATAGTCTCCAATAATATTATCCGTAAAACAACCTGCTATCAATCTTCTGTGTAAATAATTATAAGTCAAGGATCCCTCATGAGGCCAGCATAATATTTCGACGTCAGGAATAAAATCTACACAAACACTATTCAAGAGAAACTTACCTGAGTACTCTTGGTATGGGTAGCCGGTGAAAATTAATCTTGATTTCTTCGATGTGGGCAAGTTCTTTTTATCCATCTCGCAAGGGATGTAAACGTGATTTAAATCAATGGCAGGTAAATGATTAGAGAAAATATTATTCCTTGGATCGTAGTTTTTCGAATTAGATACATAGTCGTTCGCTATTCTAATTCCTTTTTCAAACAGAGCTATCGTTGATTTTGGCAATCCAGCACCTTTAATATCCTCAAAAATGTACTTAAATTCTGAAATTAAATTTGTTACTTCTGCCGTCTTACTATATGAGTTTTTCAAAGCATATAATGCTGGATAGAAAAATTTGTAGAATGCTTTTTGTAATCTTTCAAATTCATCTAACTCTTTAATTTTGCTTAGGAGCTCTCCTATCAAAATATCCAATTCACAACCTTCCGTGACACTGATTTTAATTTGCTGCGAAGCATATCGCTTACTTTGGTCCCATAACTCCTCATCAATAAAATCCGATTCAGAAGCACATTCAATCAAATCTTGAATCTTTTTTCGATTCCAGTTAATCCTATAATAATCTGGATTGTTCTTAAATAAGTGATTATAAAATTCTATGTCACTTACCTTTGTTACATTTCTATTTGAAACCACAACAACTGGGATCTTCAGGGCTAAGAAACCATTAATCGTTTCCGCGTATTCATTTATTTGGCTAATATCATTAAGAACTACAGCTTTCAGTTTTGTCGGCAGTGACTCCTGAATCCCAGGAAATTTATTGATTATAAATTTCAACTCTTCTTCGAATTCCCCAGCATATTCTTCAGCAAATGATAAGAAGTCGCTTTCAAAATCTTCAGATATGCCCTCTACACTATTTAGTCTATCTAAAAATGTCGAAACACTTTCCTTAACGAGGAACTCATTACTAACAATTTCAAAAAATTTATTAAGCAATTTTCTAAAACTATCACGTTTCTTTTTAAGCTCCTTACTAAAGAAGTGGATATAAGGCTTTAAGTCTGGTTTAATGATGAGATTTTTACCAAGCCCAAAGGTTTTCGATAATTGTTCCTCATAAAAAACTGAATCATTGAGTAATTCATGAAATACTTTAATATTGCCCCTACCTGCAATGAGTAAAACCTTTGAGTCGAGATTATTTTGATTAATAATTTCCGGATCATTGGGGATCAATATTTTTGAAATAGCGTTTCTGTTTATTTTTATTTGCTTCTTACCCTCTAAAAATTTAGTGTATTTATTTAAAGTCCTACTTTTTGGCGCCATACTCATGGCATTCATTAGTCGCTTTATATTATCGAACTTTGGATTGTATTTCTCATTTTTTAATATGGTAAACGTGAAGTTTTTAAATTTTAGTTCTATTCGAGCTTCTGAAATATTAACTATTTCACATATACAGTCATAAATCTTCACTTTGTCGCCCTTTTTATAATCAATGCCGTCAACGATATTGTCTATATAATCTTCTAAAAAAGTATTTGTAAGTAATAGTATTGATGTCCATAGAGCAGCTCCTTTTTTCTGAGGAAAGCACTGGATAAAGGGTGATTTGACACAATTGTCCGAATATATATCATCACAATAATCTAAGACCATTCCAGCACTTATTTCCATCAAAGGACTAAAATGGTATTCTCCTAACTTGAGGTGATTCTTTTTGTTTATTGAAGTGAGAGTTTCTTTCATTTCTGCACTAAAAAAAGGTTATAAACTATTTCAGATATCTGAAATGCCAAATAAGGAGGCACGGCATTTCCTACCTGATGAAATTGAGCTGTTCTACTCCCTCTAAATAAATAGTTGTCTGGAAAAGTTTGAATTCGAGCTGCTTCTCTTACAGTCAATGACCTGCATTGTCTTTTATCATAATGAATAAAGTAATGTCCATCCTTAGAAATATGACTTGTTACGGTGGTTGCTGGTTTATCAGGTACTTGAACTCTAAACCTATCTGTGAATTTTCCAGATTCTACATTTGCATGGTCAGGTATTAAATCTAGACTATGCTCAGCATAATCATTTAATCTAGGAAATCGGTTGTGTTTTTCAACATATAATGTAGCAAATAGGTATCTCATTAAATCTTGAGTTAAATGAGTCCTTGATTCATGGTTCATAATACCATTTAAACGTTTATCAATAAACCACTTTTTTAGAACGTGATTTTTTGAAAAAACATTCCTAGATTCTATAAACTCAGCTCCCGTTCCTAAATCAATATTTTTTGGTCCAGAGGAAAGACCATTTAAATCTATTCCTCCCCATTCCATAATTTGATTTATATTTTGGGTCATCTCTTTTAACCATTCAGCATTAGAATCATTGATTTTTTTATAGATTCTTCTGGGTTCGCCTTTTTTATTAATATCAGTTTTATGATAATTTGTAAATTTTCTATTTAAACCG
>MDTF01003441.1_pt1 | contig 10124 bp, 8 predicted proteins | sample 811191 | NCBI WGS metagenome assembly MDTF01 (sample SAMN05326649, study PRJNA326480) | marine metagenome | isolation source: seawater | place: Southern Ocean | collected 2011 | reverse complement strand
TAATGCGTGTAGCTGACCAGTACTAATAGCTCAATTGGCTTGATTTATGCACTGAAAAAAATTTTTAAGTAATTTTAAAGATTATTGATATTTTATTTTATAACCCCGACGTAAAAGTTGGGGTTTTTTTTTATTTAAAGGATCTATATTGATTTTAAAGAGACTGTATAATATTTTTTATAAACTTTTCTTCAATATTTTCTTTATCTATATTTGCAACAAATCTAAAAAATTTTTGTTTTGAATATTTTATTTTTTTTGTATTATCTATTTTTTTTCTATCAGCAATTAATTTTGATAAATCATTTTCATTTTTAATAAAATTAAAACCTTTTTCATGACCACGTAATCTACTTACATTTTTATAAATTTTTTTATTAGCTAGTTCACCACATATAAATTGAGCAGCTGGGACATTTAGATATGCAGCCTCTAAAAGAGTCGTAGAGCCATAACCACAAATTAAAAATGACTCTTTAATTTTGTTCCAATAATTTTTGTCGGCAGTAATTGTTAAATTAGGTGGATATTTTCCAATCTTTAAATTTATTATCTTATTTATCAGGGAAACCCATCTATGGTCTTCCCACTTTAATTTAATTTCAAATTTAATTTTAGGAAACTTGATTGCATTATTAATAAAAATTAAATTTGACTGTATAAAGTGATCATAAAAATAGACATTTTTTTCAATTAAATTTTTATAATTTAAATCATTATCTAAATAGTAATTAATTTCTCCAAAAGGACCTAAATTTTTAATTTTTTTTAGTGCTGGGTTTTCATCAAACCAAGCAGAAGACAGGGGTGTGAAACCAAAAAAAACAATTTTATTGTTATTCTTATTAGCCTTTTTATTAACTATTTTTAATTTGTTGAATCTTAGGGGCCCGATTATAAAGATATTTTTTTTATCCATCTTGCCAAATTTAATAAATTTATCTTTATAAATATCATTATGTACAATTAATTTATCTATAAATTTAAAATTTTTACGAAATTTGATTAATGTTTTTTCAAACCCTCTCAAATGCAGTTTGGAAAAATTGTAACATTCTCTATGGTATACAATAAATTTTATATTAAATTGATTAGCACTATAACCAATAATATTAACCTTATAATGAATTGCTGGACTTATTATTATTTTAACTTTTAATTCGTTTAATATATTAAAAAAAAAAATTTTTTTTTTTAAATAAAATGCATCATTTTTATCTAAAAAAAGGATTAATTCTTTTATAAATAAAATATTTGTTAAAAGTAATTTAAATTTTTTTTCTTGAAAAAATTTTATTTCTGCCTCTGATCTTTTGTAATCCAAATACCAAATAATATTCTTACTTTTATACCCAGTTGATAAATTTTGTATTAAAAAATTTTTTAAAATAGGTAAATTAGAAAAATAAGATAATTTAATAATGTAACTATAATATTTTGCTAAAAACTTGTTTTTAAGTTTTCTGATTCGTTCTTTAATTAATGACATGTGGCATAATTGTTATTGAATATTAAGTAATCATATATACACACACTTTTCTTACCATCAATAATTATTTTAAAAGAATAAAATAATATAATATAATCTTCTTATGTGTGGTGTTCTTTTAATTTATTCAAAAAAAAAAAACTTATCAGATCTAATTGTATAAAAGCATTTAGATCAATCAATAACAGAGGACCTGATAAACAATTAAGTAATTTTTTTTTAAGTGACAGACTTTTTATTGGAAATAGCGTTTTGCACATAAATGGAAAATTAAAAAAAGGTAATGAACTTTATAATAAAAATGGAGTTCATTTAGCTTACAATGGTGAAATTTATAACCACAAAGAATTAGATAAAAAATATTTCGATAAGAAACAATCAAATGATACAGTGACTTTATTAAAATTATTCACTAAATATCAAAGACAACAAGTTTTAAAAAAATTAGACGGAATGTATTCGCTTATTGTTTTTGATGAAAAAAATAAAGAGATATATTTTGCAACAGATCCCCAAGGTGAAAAAAGAATTTTAAAATATGAAGATGAAGATTTTTTAATTCTAAGCTCTACCACAAGACCTATTATTGACTTTATAAAAAAAAAAATTCCAATAAACCCATTGAAAATAAATGATTATTTTAATACAAGACATTTTATGCAATTCACTAGCACAATTTTAGAAGGTGTTAATTATATTAAAGGTGGGACGATATATTCCAAAAAACTACCTAAGCAAAAAATAATTATGAAAAAAATTATCAATCCAGTTGATTGGATTAATGAAAAAGAATATAAAAAAAATACTCTTAAAAATTCATCAGAATTAAGCCTTATCCTAGAAAACAAAATAGTTGAAACTCTTAACATTATGAAACCTGATATAAAATTTGGAACAATAATGTCCGGTGGTATTGATAGTAGTATAATAAGTTCAATATTAGATAAAGATAAAATGCATAATACTCATTTTTGTCTAACATATCATAATAAAGATAGACCAGCTCAAAACTTAAAAAAAAAAGGTTATATAAATTATATAAATTATAAAAAGTTAAAGATTATTGATATGAATGTTAAAATGTACTTCAAAAATCTGAAAGTTGCTTTTAACCAATTTAATTCGCTTTTATCTACACATGATTTACCCGGGAGATGCTTAACTTACAGCTATTTTAAAAGAAAAGGAATAAAAGTAATTTTTGGTGGAGATGGTGCAGATGAAATTTTTGGAGGTTACGTAAATTATCTAAAAGTTTTTAATAGAAAAAATTTTAATAAAAAAATAGTTACTCGGTATTCAATAAATAAAAACATTAAAAGTGTTGAATTTTTTGCAATTCAAAAACTATTTAATGAAGCATATACTAAATATAGAACTTTTTTAAATAGAAAAGAAGCAATCATTCAATCAAATTTATTTATAGATTATTTTGCTCAGAGTGTCAGTGTTCATAATGTTTCGAATGATATTTTGGGTGGAGAAAATTCTATTGAAATGAGAAGTTTATTTTTGAATAAAAATATTATTAAATTTGCCTTAAATTTACCCATAGAAAATAAGATTAATTTAAATGCAACAACAAAAGAATTAAAACTTAAGCCTTTGCTAAAAAAAATATTTATTAGAAGATTTAGTTCCAGTTTAATTGAAAAAAAACAAGGTTTTTCAGGATTTCCTAGTGAGGTATGGAATTTTTTAGAATTCAATGAAAAAACTAAAATTAAAAAATTTATAAGCAAACATTTTTTTATAAAATTAAAAAAACTTGATGAAGCTTTAAAATGGAAATTGTTAAATACTTATTTTTATTTTAAATTAAAAAATTTTAAGATTTAGTTATTAGCACAAATATCTATTTGATTAGAAGTAAGGGTAATATCGTTTGTTGTTGTACAATCACAAATTATAGATTTATAATCTAACATTCTCTCTTTTGCTATATCTTCAAAATAGTTATAATGAATGCCATAATATTTTGGTCTTAGCTCAAAAACTTTTGTATTTTTTTGTGAATAAATAATGTTTGTTAATGCTGCTCCAGAAACACAAATAACATGAGAACTATTGTAAAAAAGTTCAATTTGTTCAATAATATTAAGGTTTTCTAAATAAATTACCTCATAGTCTTTTGCTCTTTTTTTTAATTCTTCAAGATTTAAAATATTTTTTGTGTTAAATGCATTTGGTTTATATTTTTTCCAAGTTGCTTCATCCCTAAGGATTAAAATTTTTCTCTTACTTTTTTGATTTATTATTCCTTTATCTAATAATTTATTTATAAATTGATTATAACTTTTATAAGAATTATTTGAATTTAAATAAAAACGAGAAGCATTACCGACAGTATAAGTTTTTTTATTATCAATATCTTCAATTTTATATAATTTTGGAACTGAATAAACACTATATTCCATTTTAACATTTTCGGATTTGAAATCATTTATCTCTTCATAATTGTCTAAATTTCTCAATCTCTTTATTTGATTTCCATCATAAAATATTAATTTTTTAAACTGATAATTATTTTTTTTGTTAATTGCTAAAGTATCAAAATTGTAAATTTTAGATAATAATTCAATATACTGATTGAGTGATTTAGAGATATCATCAAGATAAACTAATGTAAATTTATCATTATAGTTTTCTAAAAAATCTACTAAAGCAACCAAATTATCTTCAATAAAATGATAGTGATTAGGTTTATTATTTTTTATAGAAAAATATAAATGATCTTGTGTAGATTCTATTTTAACTATATTTTTCTTTAAAGTTTTTTTTATCCCATCATTTTGTTTAAAAATTTTTTTATAAATAAACCCATCTAAACTTTCCCATATCACCACAGGATTAAATTTATTATAATTTAATTCATTACTGAAAAATAAATTTAATGAAGTGTCTACAACAAAATTTTTTACTCGAAAAACATTAACAAATTGTGAATAATTAACTTTATAAAGCTCACTGTTAAAATCGGCCTTATATTGAAAGATTACCTGTCCAAGACTAGAAGCGGGTAATAAATTTACTATATTGCTATATTTTTTGATAATAGTTTCTCTAATAATTTTAATATATTTTAACATATTTTATTTATTAATATTTAAAACCAACTAGATATGATAAATATTGATTTAAGTAAAACAAATAAATTTCCACATGTAAGTTTTAGATTTGAAATATTTCATTAAAAAAATTACACCATCAAAAGTAACCAAACTTTATGTTGATACTATTAATCATATTTCAACTAAAAAATTCATTTTTTTTGCAAAAGAAGGCAATCAAAAGAAATCTAAAAAAGATTTAAAAGATTTTATTAAAAATTTAGATGAAAACCAGTATCTTTTTGGCATATATGAAAATAATGTTCATGTAGCAAATTTTAAATTAACTATAAAAAAGAATAAAGCCTTTATAGGTTTTTTAGTTTTTTTGAATTTTAGAGGAAGGGGTATAATTAGAAAAAATTTTAAAAAAATACTAAAACTTAAATTATTAAAAAATAATAAAATAAAACTTCTTTTACTAGGAGTTGATAAAAATAATTTAAATGCAATAACTCTTTATAAAAAATTAGGGTTTAAATACAAAACGAAGAATAAAAAAAAAATGTATTACAAAATTTAAGATTATGATATATTTAAACTATAAATAATAATAAATTAAATTAAAATTTAACCTTATGAATGAAAATCAATCTTTTTACTTAATCGCAGAAATAGGACACAATCATCAAGGTGATATGAAAAAAGCTATTGAGCTATTCAAAGCCGCTAAAGACTCAGGAGCACACGCTGTCAAGCTTCAAAAAAGAGATAACAAAAAACTCTATACTAAAAATTTTTATAATAAAGTTTATGACCATAGAAATAGCTATGGAGAAACTTATGGCAAACACAGAGATGCATTAGAGTTTGGTGAAATTGAATATAAAGAATTGAAAGATATAGCAAAGGAATTAAAAATAGATTTTTTTGCAACTCCATTTGATGTTTGGAGTTTAGAGTTTTTAGAAAAAATTGGAATGCAATCCTATAAGATTGCATCTGCAGATTTAACAAATTTGCCATTACATACTGAAATAGCAAAATTAAATAAAAAAATTTTTTTAAGCACTGGTGGAGGAAATATTGAACAAGTAAGGAGAGCAAAAGACAACATCAATAAATATCATAATGATTTATCAATATTGCATTGTACTGCTGCCTATCCTGCTCCAATTGAAGATATGAATTTAAATGTTGTAAAAACCTATAAAGACGAGTTTAAAGATAACACAATTGGTTTATCTGATCATGAAAATGGTATTGATGCAGCACCAATTGCATATTTATTAGGTGCAAGAGTTTTTGAAAAACATTTTACATTAAATAGAGCTAACAAAGGAACTGATCATGCATTTTCTCTAGAACCAGAAGGTATGAAGAAATTAGCAAGAAATTTATCTAGAATACCTTTGTTATTAGGCAGTGGTGAAAAAAAATTACTTCAAAATGAAATAGCTCCTTTGTCCAAAATGCTAAAATCTATAGTCGCGAGTAAAAATTTAAATAAAGACAAGATAATAGAGCTTAGTGATTTAGACTTCAAATCTCCTGGTGGGGGGTTAACTCCTGATATGATTGATAAAGTTTTAGGGAAAAAATTAAAAAAAAATCTTGAACAGGAAGAATTAATCTTGGAAAAAGATCTCAATGATTAAAAAAAAAACGTCTATTAAATTTTCTAATTCAAAAGATTTAGGAAAGAGAGACTGGGGGAAAGAAATACTTCTAACCTTAATACCTAAAAAAATTTCATTAAAAAAGTTAATAATCTTTAAAGGACAAAAAGGTGGCTTTCAATATCACAGAAAAAAAAATGAGTGTGGCTATATAGAGTCGGGTAAACTTTTAGTTAGGTTTGACAATGGAAATGGAAAAGTATCAAAAAAAATTTTAAAAAAGGGAGATGTCTTTCATTTTCCTCCAGGAATTCCCCATCAAGAAGAGGCGTTAACAAAGTGCACAATAATAGAAGCCTCAACACCTCATTTTAATGATAGAGTAAGAGTTGAAAAAAAATATGGAATAGTTTCAAAAGGTGGACTTCCAACAACTTCTCTGAGAGAGATTAGGTCTAAATAAAACCTTTTAAATGGTTAAAAAAAAAATTATAGCATTGATACCAGCAAGATCAGGATCAATTAGAATTAAAAATAAAAATATTTTAAAAATAAATGACCACCCTTTAATTGCATATACAATAACATCTGCAATAAACTCAAAATTATTTTCAAAAGTTGTCGTTTCAACAGATTCTACAAACTATAAGAAAATTGCAGAATATTATGGAGCTGAAGTTCCATTTTTAAGGCCTAAAAATATATCAAAATCTACTTCTAGTGATTATGAGTGGGTTAATTATACGTTAAAAGGAATAGAAGAGAATTTTGATTATTTCTATATATTGAGACCAACAAATCCATCTAGAACTTCAAAAACTATTTTAAGAAGCTGGAATTTTTTTAAAAAAAATAAATATAGATATTCAGTTAGAGGTGTGACTTTAACAAAAAATCATCCAGCAAAAATGTGGTATAAAATTGGAAAATTTATTAGACCGGTTCTAAAGGGAAAGTATAAAAGACAACCATATTATAACTCTCAATTTACAGTTCTGCCTAAAATTTATCAACAAAATGCATGTATAGAAATTTCTAAAACTGATGTTGTCAAAAAATATCACACAATAACCTCAAAGAAAATTTTACCTTTTGTTATGAATGAAATAGAAAGCCATGATATCAATTATAAAGAAGATTTTACAAATATTAATCGAAACATGATTGAGAAAATAACTAAAAAACCATTCAAGACTTTTAAGTATAAATGACAAAAAATAACAAAATAAATATTAAAGTTAAATTAAAGTTTAACTTTATTTAATTCTCAAGTATTTTATCTATATGACCAATACTTTTAAACTACTTTATAGCTTTTTAAAAATTACATCTAACCATTCAAAACTGAACTTTGTTATTATTTGTGGACTAATAATATTAACCTTTTTATTTGAGACCTTATCTATTTTTTCTGTAGCTCCAATATTATCTACAATTGGTGGTGATCAATTTCAGTTTGATATGAAGGTATTCGATAGCATATTCTCTCTTTTTTTTGAAAAAGTTACTTTAATTAATACATTAATTTTTTTAGGAACATGTGTTCTTATAAAATCTATTTTTTTAATTTTATCAATTTATATTCAAAGTAAGATTTCTCTAAATTCTTTAAAAAAAATTCAACAAGAATTATTTAAAGGTATAATTTTAACAAAATATGAAAAATTAATTGAAGGAAAGACTAGTCATATTGGAAATTACTTATTTCCAGAATTGGAAAGGTTGAGAAGGGGGGCAAATACAGCAAACTCAGTATTGCTTAATTTTTTTGGGATTACGGTACTTTTTACTGGCAGCTTATTTATCAATTACAAAATATCAATTTTTTTTCTTGCGGTTGGAATTCTACTATCATTGACAATTTTTATATTAAATAAATATTTTGAAACTCAGGGCAGACTCCAAACAGAAAATAGAAATTTGATCTTAGAAAATATACAGCTTTTATTACACAACATTAAAAATTTTAAGATTATTAATAAAAATTATATATTTAAAAAGAGAATTTTTAGCTCAATAAATAAAATAATTAATTCTGAATTGTTAATTGTTCTTTATAAATCAATAACCACTTTGTATGAGCCAATTATTATATTTATAATGATATTTTTAATTTTTTCTTTTAATGTAGAGGTAAATAAAGATTATTTAACAGATATTGTTATTGTAATTGTCTTGTATAATAGAATTTTTGGAAAGCTAAGTGTAGTGACTTCTGCTTTGGCTGGATTGAATCTTTTTAGAACTCCGTTAGAGAAAATTAACAATTTAATAAATAAATTTAACAATAATAAAGAAGATTTAAAAGGTTTAAAATCCTTTACTCTAAATTCAAATATTACAATTAAAGATTTAAGTTTTAGATACGGTGAAACTAAGGTTTTTGATAATTTAAATATTATTTTAGAAGCTAAAAAGATTATTAGTATTTATGGAAAATCTGGAAAGGGCAAAACTACACTGGCTGACATGTTTATTAAGCTTTATGACACCAAGAACATAAAAGGGCAGATATATTTAGATAAAACAAATTTAATGGATCTTAATCCTATTTATTTAAGAAGACATGTTGGTTATGTTACTCAAGATACATACTTATTTAATACATCCATACGTTTCAATTTAATTATGAGTCAAGATAATAATTTAGATAAAAAGATAATCAAACTAATTAAAAGATTTAATCTAGAGGAAATTTTTGAAAAAGGAAATATAGATTTAAATAAAGAAATAATTGATGGTGGTGCCAATATTTCTGGTGGTCAAAAGCAGAGATTATTGATTATTAGAGAGCTATTAAAAAATCCAAAGTTAATTATTTTTGATGAAGGTCTAGGTTCACTTGAAAATAAAAATAAAATTGAAATATTGAAAAATATTAAAGAACTTTATCCAGATTTGACTATTTTAAATTTTACACATGATAGTTTCTTTAAAGAAATCTCGGATGTTGTCATTGAACTTTAGTTTAAAATTATTAATGTAGTAAATAAAGTATAATTTTATGTATTTAAATAATGGAAAATAATATCCTAAGAAAAATAAAATATTTATTTCTGTATTGTCGTTTTGGAAAAACATTCGTCCCTGATACGATCTTTAGCTCTAGATTATTTAATTCTATTATGCGTTTAATCCATTTTAAAGAACACAGTATAAGAAAAAAAATTCCTGTTATCCAAGAAGATAAAAAGATTGAAAATAATATTGGTTTTAAAGTGATAGATGAAAATTTAATCTTTAACAATGATCAATTAAAATCATTAAGTTATTTAAAGGAAAAATTTAACAATACAAATTGGATTGAGGACCAAGATGTTAATAGAAAAAAAGAATTTTTATTAATGAAATCAATTCAGATTGATTCAAACTTAAAAAATATAATTGATGGCTTACTTCCAATTGTTAGCAATTATATAGGTTCACTACCTGTTTTGCATGATGCTTCTTTTTGGTATTCACCAAACAAGATTAACGAAAAAGGAAGAAGCCAGTCTTGGCACATGGACTCTGAAGATGTCAAACAACTTAAAGTAATGATACCAATAGATGAAATAACCGAAGATAATGGACCCTTAAATGTGATTTCAGCAAATAAATCTGAAAAAGTTTATAAAAAATTAATAAAAAAAAAAATAGTTAATAAAAGAAATGTTAAGCTTGATGATGAAATAATGGAAGACAACATGGGAGAAAGTTATTTTTCTAATTCAATAATTATAAAGAAAAATCAAATTGCATTAATAGATACATGCAGATGTTATCACTATGGAAGCAGGAAATCTAAAAAATCAAGAAAATTGTTGATGTTACATTTTACTTCAGCTTATTCACTTTACATGCCTATATTTCGAAGAAAAATGTATTTTTCTGATTACTCAAAAAATGTTAGCCCATTAATATATGGATTCAGAAATAATAATTTTTATGCATTTAGCAACGTTAATATTAAAAAATGGGATTTTA
>MDTF01001245.1_pt1 | contig 10125 bp, 11 predicted proteins | sample 811191 | NCBI WGS metagenome assembly MDTF01 (sample SAMN05326649, study PRJNA326480) | marine metagenome | isolation source: seawater | place: Southern Ocean | collected 2011 | reverse complement strand
TTTTTTTTTATTAGATCTTTTTTTTTTATTAGATCTTTTTTTTTTATTAGATCTTTTTTTTTTATTAGATCTTTTAATGGATCTTTTCCTTTTATTGGATCTTTTATTGGATCTTTTTTTTCTGTTAATAGATCTTTTACCGCCTCCACAAGTATTATTCTCATATGAAGCAACAGTTGGACTAGCACCCTTTAAAATATGGTTGTCCAGGGCACTTTCTTGTGTATAACCATACCCTGTATTTTTAAAAATAGGTCTATGACCCTTTCCTGAAAAATTTGAAAAATCTAAACCACCACCAGATTGGCATGTCGAAGTAATACCATCAGGGGTGGCGTATCCTCGCCCAGCGTTTATTGAAGACCATTCATTCAAACCTTTTATTGTAGGACCATAAAGTTTAGTACCTCCTTTTTGTTTTGGCATATATATTATAGTATTATTTTTTTTCAATACCAATAATAAAATTTTTTAATGATATTTCTTTATCAGTAATTTCAATCGGTTTCCATAATTTCATCTTTGGAACATAAACGCAAGTCATTATAATTTTTTTTTCTAAATGAACATATTTATCAATGTTAATATTTTCAAATTCTTCTTCATCATCGCTTTCTTCCAATAAGTCTAAATTTATATTTTCTTTAATATTTCTAAATAAAGAATTCATAAACACGCTCGTTTTATAATTAGGAATGTAACAAAAGTTATGGTTAATAATTTTCGAATTATCATTACAAGATAGTAAATATAGATCATGTTCTACACAAGGTGTGACTTCAAAAATAGCAACCTGGTTTTGTAATTTAATTTTATAATTTAAATAGGCTGATTTTTTATATAATTTTCTAAATTGGATACAAAACAAAGAATATGGTAGATTATCGCATTTTTTTATTAAATTATTATAATCAATATCCATAACAGGGAGACCTATTATGATGTCATTATTATTATAAACCATTTGTTTAATGTGTAAAGAAAACATATTTTTTAAATATAATAATTTATTATTAAAATTACAAAAATTAACATTTTTATTTTTGTAGTAAAAGATATCTTCTGTAGAAAACAATTTTGGTGTATTATTAATTAACGTACCATATAAAATAGTACCATTTCCAGAACATAAAATATGGTCAAAAACACAAGGATAAACATATACATTGGTTATTTTTTTAGAATAAGTATCTAGTTGAAGGAAAAAACAACAGTTCTGGTTATTCCAACATTTAAACCATGCTAAATATTTTTTACCCTTTGGAATAGTAATATAAATATCAGTATGAACTTTCTTATGTATATTTTTTATATAAGAAAGTTCTATTTTGGGCAAAAGGTTTAATATTTTACTTTTTTGTTCATTTTTAATAATCATTTATATATTTATAAATGATTATCTCTAATTGATTTTTATATATCTCCTAATGTAAAACTATTATCAGTATCCGGATTACCCGTATTATTTGTATTAATTTCTTCTATATATTTTTTTAGTTCGTTTTCCATATTAGCATCATTGACATTGGTTACATCATTGACATCATTGACAACTTCATTTGTTTTGTTTTGTTCAATAAATTCATAAATTTTATTATATTGTTTTCGAGGTTTTACAACCAAATCTTTAATTTTAGGTGTTGTAAAAGTGCGCTTTAAATAATTATAAGAAAAATGTACTAGTATAATTAAAAAAACCGATATTATTATATTTTTAATAATAAATAAGAACATTGTATATATTAAATATTAATTAATTGTCTTTAATAACGTACTAACGTCATTGTGTATAATTTCTATTTTTTCAGTTGACTTAAAATAATAATCGATTATTTTTTTGTCAATAAACTCAATGACAAAACAGGTATTAGAATTATTATTTTTATAATATGCGTATTTTACTTTAACAATTGTATGATCCATGGGTATTTGGTGTATAATACCCGATTTTTTAAAATGTGTATCATCAATAAACATATCCATATCACCTATGAAATTTTCAATACAATTGGGTTCTTTTATTTTTATTATGAATTTAAAATAGTCGTCATTTATTGATTTTATTAAAAAACTATTCGTTAAAATAAGGTTTTCATATTTTTCATTGTATTTAAGTTTACTTAATTTATTAACATCCACTATTAAACCGTCTAAATAATATTTTGTCATAATAATATATTTAATAAACTATTTAAACTGATTTCCAAATATAAATAAAAATGACAACCCCGAATAAATTGATAACAAAAAACAAAACAACGATATCAAATAAAATGACAAAAATAATTATAATTGATAAAAATTGTAAACAGACCGTGAAAAAGGCAAAGGATCTGGACATAAAAACATTGTTTAAGTATTGTAAATTAAAAAAAGACAGTGATAAATTTCAAAAAAGACACACTTGGAAAAAAGACAATGAAATGTTTGTTTCTATATATTCTAAAGATGATGGTAGAGCTGGTTCCGAAAATAAATATGAATTACCTCGACCACTTGATGAAAAACTGTATTTTGGCAATTTGGTGTTAGTTGGTCATTCAAATTCAGTATTATCTCAAGATAACATTATTGATTTATCTAAAAAAATTTGGGAAGAATTATATGTAAAATTAATGGGCGGTAGCGAAGACTTAGGACAAGAGGATAGTTATAGTGAGGAGGAAGAAATTCCTGATGAGTTAAAAACAGACGGTGGGTATATGAAAGATGGGTTTGTGGTTGATGATGACGAAGGAACTGATGAAAATGAGATCATCCTATCAGGGGACGATGAAGATGAAATGGAAGACGAGACAGATACGGACGTGGAATCAGATAGTTATTCGTCAAATGGTTCTGAATTATCAATGGAAGACGATGAAGATGATGAAGATGATGAAGATGATGAAGATGAAGATGATGAAGATGAAGATGATGAAGATGATGAAGATGAGGAAGATGATGAAGATGATGAAGATGACGATAGTATGCCAGAACTAGAGGAAGATGATGAAGATGAAGATGACGATAGTATGCCAGAACTAGAGGAAGATGAATGAGAATAATTAAATTGAAATAATAATATAAAACTAAATAATTAATAATATTATTAAATGAAAGTACTAAATTCAGAACTTTTTAGACAAAATATAAGAAATAAATTAGAATTATTGGTTAAAAGTAAAAAATGGGCAAGAAAAATAGAGAGAAGTATATTTAATTTTGCAATAAAACAATCAATTACTGTTCGTGTAATAAAAAAGTGGGAAAATAAAAATTTTTGTACCATTTACACAAATCGATTCAAGTCAATATATTTGAATATTGATAAAAATAGTTATTTGAAGAATAAATCGTTATTAAATAAAATAAAATTAAAAAAAATGACTGTTGAAGATCTAACAAATATTTCACATAGGGATATGAATCCAAAAATATGGAAAGAATTGATATTTAATAAAATTAAAAAGGATGAGAATTGGATAAAAGGGGATATCGCTGCATCAACAGATGAATTTAAGTGTTTTAAGTGTTTTAAAAAGAGATGTACATATTATCAATTACAAACTCGAAGTGCGGATGAACCAATGACAACATTTGTCACATGTTTAGAATGTGGAAACAGATGGAGGTGTTAATATAATCTATATACAATATATAATGTGGCACCCCAAGGCATTAAAACATGGTAGAGTAATAGAATCTAACTGTAATTTTATATTAAACGGTAATACATTAACAAATCAGTGTAAAGTTATTGTAAAAAAAAACAGTGTATTGGATAAAAACGGATCGAATGAATCATCAAAACTGAAATGGGGAAAAGGTATATCAAATAATTTAAAAAGTGCTGGTCGTGCTATAAATAAAACATGTAAATCATAAAAGTTCTAGATCACTAAGGTGCCAATATTCACTTGTTGAATTTGGCATAGGTCTACGAACTATAAAAGGAATTTTTTTCTCTGCAAGTTCTTTAAGAGCAATGGTATAACCATCGAAAATATTAGGAGGTACATCAACAAACACATCTGCTCCGTTATTGATTTGTTTTGCTCTAAGGCCCAAAACCCTTGCTTTTTCAAATTTAGTTAAAAACGGGACGGTTGTATGTAAAGGATCAATTGGAATATTATTTTTGTCTTTAATAATTTTACAGAAAGTAACAATCTGGTTGTAATTTGTTTGTTTAATTTCTGGATGGAAGAGAATTAAATTATTTTTTTCGATGGACATTTCTATTTTTTTAATTTCTTCAGGAAAGTCATCTTCGTCTTCATCTTCATCATCATCGGACATTTCGTAACCAGTTTGATAAACAACATTTTCCGTTGTAGGATCAACATCATAGTTTTTAAAGCCCGTTTCTTCTAAATCACTATTTTCCATTATATTATATTAATAAATAAAAAAAATGTATTTATTAATTCAATTTTATATTATGTTTTCCATGTATTATCACATGTGCAACATAAGTATACATATTTCATGTTTGCGTCATCGTATCTAATGTATATAATTTCATGGTCTTCGTTGGGTGTTTCGCTGTTGGAAGGACATTCGTTATTAACACAAAGCATATTTTTAATTCTGGGCAAAGTGGGGTCAAGTTTTGTATATTTATTAATAACTTGGGAATACATTTTTGTATTTTTGGAGAGATGTGTTTTGGAAACACATAAATTGGCAATATCTTTGGAAATATTTTTATCTTGAAATCCACATTTTCGACAATAATACATAAGGCTTGTATTCCCATCCAGTTGGATATAATACATATTACCACAATTAGAACAGAAGTGCATATTTATATATTTACTATAAAAATATTTATTTATTTCAATTTTATTAATTAATTTAAAAATGGTGTTAATTTTTCTAAAAGGTCTTTGTAATTAAATGTACAGGTCATATTATACATTCTACATTTTAAATACCCATTTGTTTTATCTTTGATTTCTTCAGTAATAATTTTAATGATTGATTCTTTATTATCTGTGATATATTTCTTAATAATATCATAAAAAGGTATATGTTTTTTAGGTAAAAGTTTCTTTTGTAAAACATTTAAAATAGCAATTTCCAAATTTTTATATTTGATAATTTTATTATAAATCTGCACTTGTGGATTTTTAATAGAAGTACCAGGTTCATTTATTAACGGATTTTCATTCAATACGGTAACTAAGGTAAGAAGAATGGATCGAATGGATTGACAACTAGTCCATTGTTCTCCTTTCCAAGTATTTAAAATACTGAGGCAAACTTTTCCACTTATGTATAAATTTGGATTAAATCTGGTGTTACCATCGTTTGTTAAATATGTAAGGACAGGTGGTGAGTATGGATAATTACTAGGGAAAGAGATATTAAAAAAATACACACCATGTTGATAAGGTGTATCCCGAGGTCCAAAAATCATAGCATATCCTTTTAAAATATCATCTTCATCATGTATGTAATAAATACCTTGATCATTTAAAGGTTCTTTCATAATAGAAGAGATATCTTTTAAAAGTCTTTTTTGTGTTTGAGTAGAAATAAATTTTTTTGACATTTATACAATATATTTAGAAACATTTAAATTTGTTTTAGATATTAGTTATAATCTGATAAATAATAAAAATTGATATAAAAAAAAAATATATTTTATATATCAAAAGATGAAATATACCAATTTGGATGATTTATTATCCAAAAATAAATGCCCTAAGGATAAAAAGCATACCCATACACGTATTCCTGATACAAAGGACCCCAAAAAATCGGGGATATGGGGTGGTTCTTATTATATAGAGGAGGAGTTGATGGATGAGTTCTGGCACCATTACCATAATAAAGTGTTTGTAAAAAAAAAGTACGAATATTTAACTGAAAAACAATTAGATAAAGATTCGATATTAGCAATAGATTTGGATTTTAGGTATGATGTGAATACAGAAGAGAGACAACATACTGAGGAACATATAACGGATGCTATAGGGGAACTGGCTCTATTGTTAAATAACCATTTAATAATAAAGCCGGGTGAAAAATTCGAGGTAAATGTATTTGAGAAGCCAAATTTAAACCAGTTGGATGATGTTTGTAAAGATGGTATTCATGTAATAGTTAAAATCAATGTACCAGTTGAATTTAAAATGTTATTGTGGGAGGAATTTTGGCAAAAATTATCGGTAATTTGGTCTGACTTACCAATAACGAATAGTTGGGAATCGGTATTAGACAAAGGTGTATTTGAGGGTGGTACGAATTGGCAAGTATTTGGATCAAGGAAACCATTTCACGAAGCTTATCAATTAAAATACATATATGAATTGGAATGTGGTGTAGATGATTTTGAGATAGAGGAAAAACCAGTTGATGGGGTGGACTATAAAAAAATGTTGGCGGAAATATCCGTAAGAAGTAAAAGCAAAAAATTCAAAATATGTGAAAAAACTAAAGAATTAATGAAAACGATAAAGTTGAAGAAGAAGAAGAAGAAAAAGAGAGCTAAATTTAAATTTAAGAATGCAAAAGTAAGTGAAATTACCACAATTGAACAAATAGAAAAGGAATGTACCAAACTTTTAAAACAAAAACACAAGGACGATTTAGACTTTGAGGAAATTCATAATTATACAATGATTTTAAGTAAAAAATACTACGATGATTTTGAGAATTGGATAAAAGTAGGATGGGCATTAAAAACAGTAAACAATGATTTATTTTGGTCTTGGATTTTATTTTCATCAAAGAGTGAAGGTTTTAACTTTGAGGATATAGAACAATACCAAATAAAATGGAAGGAAGAGTTTGATGAAAACGGAGGTTTGACATGTGGATCAATTCGTTTCTGGGCTAAGGAATCAAACTTAGAAGAGTTTAAAAAAATACAAGAGGATTCGATACAGACGCATATAAAAGCAACGCTTTCAAATTATACGGATTATGATATAGCAAAGGTATTATATTTGTATTTTAGAGAGGAATTTATCCTAGCTAGTCATGAGAAAAAAAAGTGGTATAGATTCCGTCAAAACAGATGGGTAAAATCGGAAAAAGGATCAGCGTTGAGATTGGAATTATCAAAAACAGTATCAAAAATTTATTTAAATAATGAAATCGAAACAGTAGACAAGGTAATTTCTGGGTATGACGATAAGGAACAATTAACGTATCAAAGTATGGCATCAAAATATGCGGATATAGGTTTAAAGCTGAGACGTACGCCTCAAAAAAATAACATTATGGTGGAAGCTGCTGATTTATTTTACGATGAAACTTTTCTAGAAAAGTTAGACAGTAATGAACATTTAATTTGTTTTAAAAACGGAGTTATTGATATTAAAAATAAAATTTTCAGGGATGGTGCTGGTTCTGATTATATTTCGATGTGTACAAACATCAATTATGTGAAATTTGATACTAGTAATAAAAAACACACAAAAATAATGGGGGAAATAGATGATTTTATGAAGAAACTATTCCCAGATAAAAGCTTGAGAGGTTATATGTGGGAACACATGGCTTCCTTTTTAATTGGAAATAACGATAATCAAACATTTCATTTTTATCTAGGAGTTGGTAGTAATGGTAAATCGTTATTTGTAGAATTATTGGAAAAATGCTTGGGTGATTATAAAGCATCAGCACCATTAACAATGATTACAGGTGGTAGAATCCAAGAAGGTAAGGCAACGCCTGAAATAGTTTCGTTAAAAGGAAAAAGATTTGCGGTTTTACAAGAAGCCCGTAAAAGCACTGTATTAAACGAAGGTACTTTTAAAGAATATACTGGTTGTGATTCAATAACAGGTAGACCTTTATACGGCTCAAATATGATTACGTTTAAACCTCAGTTTAAGATGGTATTATGTACGAATTATTTACTGGAGATCAAAAGTACTGATAATGGTACATGGAGAAGAGTACGAGTTGTTGACTTCGAATCTAGATTTGAAGATAATCCAAAATCCGTTGAATTTGAACATTTGGAAAATGTATACAAAAAAGACAAGGATTTGAAGAAACGGTTTGATGAATGGGCACCCTTATTAATGTCAAAATTAGTTGACATTGTTTTTAAAACAAATGGACGTGTAACAGATGTAGATAAGGTATTGGCTGCTAGTAAAAACTATCGAGATAGACAGGATTATTTCAGTAAATTTATGAAGGATAAATTAGAATTAGATATAAATGCTTGTACACAGAAGAGAGATGTGAATGAGGAATTTAGAACATGGTTCTTGAACAATGAAGGGAAAGATGTTCCAAAGGGAAAGGAATTGTTCGACTTTTTAGAGAAAAGATTTGGGAAATATAATAGGAGATTTGGTTGGAAAGGGTTTAAAATAGTTTATGAAAACGCGGGAGATAGCGATAATGAGGGTGATTAAGTACCTTTTTTGAAAAAAAGGTAAGAAAAAACATTTTAATAAGTACCTTTTTAAAAAATACCTTTTTTTCAAAAAAGGTAAGAAAAAACATTTTAATAAGTAACTTTTTTTAAAAAAGTTATTTATATATTTTGAGAAGTTTTTTTCTTACCTTTTTTTTAAAAAAGGTATTTTTAAAAGACTGATTTAAATCCTTTATCATAATACATATATCTAAAAAATATACAAGAAAACCCAAAGAATACTATACCCTTTAATATATTATAATCTATGGAACCTTCTGTAGTTGGAGGTGAAAAAACCGATCTACCGAATGAAATAAATAAACCGAATAAAATCAGTAGAATATAAAAAAAGGAGTAAATATGTACTTCTCTACTATAACCGATAATATAATCAGATACCAAATTAAAAATGGGTTCTATGGAATAGGTGATTAGAAATAACATTAAAATGAAAAACAAAACCCTAAGATTTTTGTACTGTTTTTTAATGAGAAAAATTAAAAATATAGTACACAAAAAAATATAAAATATTATTTTAGCCCAATAAGAATACCCGTTATAAGAATTAGTTTGACTATTATAATACTGTGATAATCGTTTATTAATATCATCATCTTTTTTATTTTTTTTATTTTTTTCTTCAACTTTTATAGTTTCTGTTGAGATATAATTTCTTATAGTCTCATTTGTAGCATAGGTTTTAACCATTGCTAAATAATTTATTGAATTTGATTTTATATTATCAAGTATGTTCCACATATAAATATGTAAAAATGTGGGTTTATTTTCAGCCCATTCATTAAATTCATTAAATTCAGTATCAACTCCATTTATTTTATTACCAAAATTAAATTTGGTATCTTCAACTTGATCACTAAATTTTTTAAAAGGGTTATTACTAATTGTCGTTCGTAACAAAGACATTTCTTGTTCCTTTTTGGTTTTTTTTAATTTTTTTACGGAGTTAATTAATCCAATAAATAAGTTATTGTAATCGGTCATTTGTTATATTAAAATTAGAATAAAATATAATAAATTTAGTTTATTGAGCGGAAGCGTTAGACAGAGCTGCTGAAGCTCCAGATGCTCCAACAGCAGCAGCCCTTTCACACACACCTTTGGCTCCCCCAATGCTATCAAAGGCTTTTTTAATTGAATTTTTATTATGTTCCCATTTCGACATAGTCACTCCCCCACCATCAGCACTATAATCTTTTCCAACACCTTGGTCAAATTTATCCCAATCTTTTGTTTGTCTTCTAAAATTCCAAATTAAAATACCAAAAAGATAATATAAAATGTAAGAAACAAGTACTATCATTAATCCTTTACCTATTAATTTTGGAAACCATGGTTGAGCAATCAAAAAACTAAGCACAATTACAACTATAGAAAAATAAACGATCAACTTTATAATTCTTTTATAAGAAGTGTATTTTTTGAATTCATATTCAGCAATTTGGTTCATTCTTTGTTTTCCTTGAATTTTTTCATTATAAATTTTGATCATATCGTCAACTTCTACCAATTGTTGCGAAACAGCTTTATTTACAGCAATGACATTTTTATAATCTTTCACAGTACCTTCGGTTATTGTCTGTTTTACACTGTAGATAGTTTGTAAGGACTGCATTAAAGTGGATCTCTTGGTTTTTAAATTTTTTAGATATTGCGTCATTGACGAAGACCCGCCTGATTGAAGAATCTGTTCATTCAATGTCCTTTCTAATGCTGTTAATTGCACTAAATTATTT
>MDTF01013395.1_pt1 | contig 10127 bp, 11 predicted proteins | sample 811191 | NCBI WGS metagenome assembly MDTF01 (sample SAMN05326649, study PRJNA326480) | marine metagenome | isolation source: seawater | place: Southern Ocean | collected 2011 | reverse complement strand
GTGCCGATGGACGTGTCCGCGCTTTTCCCAACGACGGGTGATCTTGTTTTTCTGACCTACGCGTGCCTCGTCCTGGAACCAGATTTCTATTGCCGTGCCCTGCGGAAGGCGCGCGCGAGTTTTTACCAGTTTGGCTGCAAACCCCCTTTTTTAAACCCCTCCAGCGCTTGTGAGTCTTGAGCATGGTGGCGAGGCCGCGCTGTAAGCTTGACATAACCGTACTTGTTCAGCACCCGACCCACGGTCGTTTCGTCAAGCGAGACTGTAAATTCTTTATAAAGCCACTGTGCCAGATCGATTAGCCGCCGGCGCACAACCCCATGGATCTCTGGGATAGGACAGCTCTCGACGATTTCTACTAGCGCTTCGCGTTGGGCATCAGTGAGTTTGGGACGCCTGCCGGGTGCTTTGCCATTAATCAGCCCATCGGGACTGCGGGTATTGAACCGCACGACCTAGTCGCGCACAATCTGTAGGCCCACTCCACCGATCCGCGCCGCATCGCTGCGGCTGCGGCCATCGTAGATCTCCGCCAGCGCCAGCAGCCTTCGGACCTGGTTTGCGTTCGTCGTCCTTCGTGCCAAGCGCCTCAACGTCGCCCCGTCAAAATTCAACCGTAATTCTATTCCGCACCCATTGCTACGTCCTCCCAGATATGCAGCCATAGACTCAGACTTTTGGGGCTTTGGAAATCCCCAACCTGAGTCAGCATTCACGCCGAGTGGTATTAATGTGGCAATCTCTATTACAGGCCCACGCGATATTTTCCTTCATCAGAGATGGAATTATTCAGAAAGACTTATTTACTTTTAAAAGTAACAGTGCTAGCTCTATGCAATCGTTCGCATAAATTAGTTTAAGGACTGGATATTAGATTGGAAGCTTCAGTGAAAGTAGCGATTGTTGGGCTAGGTCGATGGTCAAAAGTGCTCACAAATGCAGCTCAAAAATCAAGTAAACTCAAGATAGTAGCTGGCTATTCTCGCTCGCAAGAAAAAAGAGATGCTTATACACATACCTTTGGAATTAAAACCGTAGGCACTCTAGAAGATATTTTAAAAAATGACGAGATTAAGGGAGTGATTATTACGGTACCCAACGAGCAACATTATTCAGTTGCAAAGAAAATCGCAGAGGCTGGCAAGCATATCTATACTGAAAAACCAATTTCAAATATTTTAGAAGATGGCTTACGGATGGAAGCCCTGCAGCTCAAGCACAATATCATAATGACCGTTGGGCATAGTTCGCGGTTGCTGCAAGGCATTAAAATTATAAAGGCAAAAATAGATGCCGGAGAACTTGGTACATTATCCTTCATTGAAGCTAATTTTTCAAATGAACGGGCACTCGAACTGACCCCAGACACATGGCGTTGGTACCGCGATCGCGCGCCTGGCGGCCCTCTATCACAGCTTGCTATACATATGTTTGATATTGTGCATTACTTGGCTGGATCAGTGGAAAGTATTTCGTCTACTGCCTCTAAACTTTCGCCAGTTGGCGCCGAAGTAGATGATCAATCTATGTCAGTAATTAAATTCAAAAATGGGGTTCTCGGCTACGTTGGTAGCTGTTGGACCTCACCAGGCATTTTCTCAACTCGCGTCTTTGGTCAGAAAGGGTTGATGCATTTTGAACTAGATTTTGCGTCGTGGGATGACCCAGGAAATCTACATAAAAGTTCAAGCCTTTATGTTCAAAGGGGTAAAGATGGATATGGATTACGCGAGGATTTGGCAATGCCCGCCGGTGATATGTTTCAAGACGAGCTTGAATTGTTTGCTGACGCCTGCCAATCTGGTAGTTCATCTCAATTGACCGCTAATGACGGAAATGTGGCTGTCGCTATGGTTTATGCGGCACTTAAGTCAATTGAGAACGATGCAGCCATGGTCTCCGTTGATTCGGTGATGGAAACTGCAAAACAAAATATTGAAGCCAGTCCTCAATAGTTTTGAAAACGACACCAATGCTTAGTTCACATAGTTTGTTAAATTTATTTTCTTTGACATATCTATACTGAAGAAAGCAAAACTAAAAGGAGAATACCCTTTGACCCTGAGTAGTCACCGTCTTGAATTATTGACGCAGCCTGAAGTGGCTCATCAATTAAAATCTAACCCTTTGGTGATTTTACCCGCCGGAAGCATAGAGCAGCACGGACCCCATTTACCTGCCGGAACAGATATATTTGCGGCAAATCTAATTGCAGAGCGTGTTGCCGAAAAAATGAATGGTTTAGTTATTCCTGGTGGCCCTTTGGGAGTCACTCCGTTCCATATGCCTTTTGAGGCGACCATTACCTTAACACACGAAACTTATATCAGCGTTGTCTATGAAACCTGCCAATCACTCGCCCAGCATGGCGCGAAGCAGCTCATTCTACTGAACTGGCACGAAGGAAATTCTTCTTCTTTGGCCATCGCAGCCGAAAGGCTTCATCGCGAATGTGGTCTTAGCGTATTAACCGTTCAAGCCTGCTATGTTGCAGAGGAACTTTATGGACCCACATCTGGGGGTTTGACACATGGTGGGGAAATTGAAACCTTAGCTATTCTTTCTGCTCACCCTGAACTGGTACATTTGGATCAGGTCGAATATTCGTCAGATGTAGGCCATGGATCAAAGATGGACAAGCTGCGTCGGACGCGCGCCTATCAACCCATTCTTAGTGATATTCGGGCAATTGCGCCCACCGGCTGGTATGGGGATCCTAAAAAAGCGACCATTGAAAGAGGTCAGCAAATGGTTGAAGATTTAGCAGCAGCTATTTCGGTAAGAGCGGAGGAAATATTTTTATTGCTAGATGAGGTGAACGGTGGCCTTGCAACATTAGATAGACTCAAGGGAGACGTCAGTTAGTGGCCTGCAAAATCTCTCAAGACCAAGCAGTACAACTAGACTTGCCTGGCAGGGTATCACATCAAATTGTAAGTGGCGGATCTGGCGCTGACAATATCTCAGTTCGACTGGTTGAGATTGAGGTGACGACAGAGGGACAAAGTCGGAAGCGCCATTATCACCCAGATGTTGAAGAATGCATTTATGTTCTAGAAGGTGTCGGTCGGACAGAAGCAGATACTGGAAACTATAATTTAGGACCTGGAGACACACTGGTTATGCCACCAAATGAGTGGCACTGCACTTTTAATACGGGAAATAAAATCTTAAAGTTATTGTGCTTTTTTCCAACTGGAAAAATTACTGTTTTGGGAGAAAAAAGTGCAGTTTGATCCGATGCAAAACCTGCCTCAACCCAAAATTATATCTGGGAAGATGATCTGTCTACGGCCCAAAAAAGACTTTGTCGAGTTCAACGCGGTCGCCCCTGATCATCTCGAAGTGCACTATCTTGCGCCTGATAAGTCAGATTTAATCCAGATAGCCAGTGATGCTCAAGCCTTGCTTATACCTGCAGTAGGTCCAAAAATTTCTAATGACCTATTTTCAAAAACGTCCATAAAATTTGTCCAAGTTACAGGTGCAGGTATTGATCGACTTGATCGTAAGTTCTGTCAGGATAATGAAATTATCGTCTGCAATGTTCAAGGAGGAAGTGCTTTCGCTGTGGCAGAATTTTGCCTTGCAGCGGCCATTGTTCTATCGCGGCATCTGAACCTAGGTCAGGATGGAATTAAAAATGGTCAATACGATCAAACCCGGAAAAAAATGATAGCTAACAAAATGATTTCGATGCAGGGCCAAACTGTTGGTGTCATTGGTTTTGGAACGATCGGGCGTGAAACTGCGCGTTTATTTAGATCTATTGGCTGCTCAGTTTTGTGTTTTGATAGCTTTCAACCAAGTGAAACTGAAGCTGCGGCTGTTGGAGCAAACATTTCTGATTTACATAGTTTACTGCAAACTGCAGATATTGTCTCGATTCACGTCCCACTATCTGAACAAACGAGGAATCTCATTTCGACTAACGAACTTGGCATGATGAAATCGAGTGCCATCTTGATAAATGCTGCAAGAGGTGGCGTTGTGAATGAAAGTGCCCTCGTTGAGGCCTTGGAGGCCAACGCTATCAGAGGAGCCGCTACGGATGTTTTCAGTCAAGAACCGCCAACCCCGAACAACCCCCTGCTGAATCTTTCAGTAATAGCAGCACAGAAAGTATTTCTAACACCTCATATAGCAGGCATAACAGCGCAAGCTTGGACGGATTTGTTCAAGAAATCTTGGAAAAATATCCAAAATTATTTGGACGGTAAAGAGGTGGTGAGCCGGAAAATTTAACTGATGTCCGGCAAGATCTCTTTGCACTGCCTTTGGCCAGCTTACCGCTCGGCATTCCATAGAGATTTGACAGTTTCGAACGCAGCAAGCCCCTCAGTTTTTCTTTTTTCAGCAGTGATATCGCCCCATTCAGTTACTGCTGAATGATAAGCGGCTCTGTTTTGTATCTTGTCAAACCAATCACAAAGGTAGTTCAAATCTTTCCACAATGGTGCCATCTGAAACGACGACATGCGCGTCAGATACACAACCAGTGCAATATCTGCCAGCGAATAGGTTTCTCCAGCAAGCCACGAATTAGTTTCTAGATGTGCATTCATTTCGTGGAAAAGATTTTTAAAGGCTAGCAATGAAGGGGATAAAAGAGGGGAATCAAGGCCCAAATCAGTGTTGATTTGATCATTATTTTTTCTTACCGGATCACGCATCTGGGCGTAATAATTTGCCAGTTTAGATTTGTCTGTTTCTTTGTAAATATATCGATTTACGATACAAACACCAATCGTGCGGCTGGCAACATGAATGCCTTCCTCAATCCGCCGCATCCAGAGCCTCATAATAGCCCGCTCTTGGGGCGAGCTTGGAGTGAGCCGAATGTGGTCTGGAAAAGCGTCTTCCAGATACTCCAATATTAAAGTCGACTCAGGAAGAGTAAATCCTTTGTGATCAAGAAGTGGAATTAAGCCTTTTGGATTTAACTGGTGAAAGTTTTCTGGCCGCTGGCTTGCGTCCCCGATTGCAGTATCAATTATAATACTCCGCCATTCTAGTTGCTTTTCATCTAAACCAAGCCGGACACGCTGAGCTGCTGTGGATCGGTCATAATGATATAAGGTGAGCATAGCTTGTTCCGTCGTAGAGTTCATAAATCGGCAATATCGTTTGAGACCCCGATGGGAATTGTAGCATAGGGATTGATCTTCAAGTGAGACAAATAATAATGATCAATTATATGATCTAGCTTCAGCGTCTCAGCCACTTTTGGCACCTCAAGAAGACTATGCATATATCGTCTGATATTTTTATAAGACTGCATTTTTTGTTTATTACACTTGAAATGGTAATAATAGACAGGGTCAAATCGAACCAAAGTTGGCAAGAGGCGCCAGTCGCATTCACAAGGCTCACTCCCCAAAAGAAAGGTAGTTTTTGCAAGAACTGTATCTAATGTATCAAGTGTTTCAAAAAGGAAAGCTACGCTAGCGTTATAGGCTGCCTGAGATTTTGCAAATCCAACCCTATAAACGCCATTGTTAAGCCCTTTGTAAATTAGTGCATTCATACCCTCTATTTCTATTTGAGGGTAATTTTTACACATCGAATTTGGACTGTTTCCAACAAGTTGGGAAAACGGTCCATCCAGCATACGTATGATTTCAGAAGACTCATTGTTAACAATTTGTTTAGTTTTTTTGTCCCAGAGGGTTGGAACCGTCACTTTCCCAGTAAAGTGTGGATCTATGAATGTGTAAAGCTCATGCAAATACTCAACTTCGAGACCGGTAAGGTTAGCAACACCTTCGTAAGGTTGAAAATTCCAACCTCGGGGGTAGCTAATTGGATTAACAACTGAGATATCAATGATCTCTTCTAAATCCAATAATGCTCGGTAAAGTAATGTGCGGTGGGCCCAAGGGCAAGCGTATGAAACAACAATATTATAACGGCCCTTTTCAGCTGGGAACTGTTTCGTGTCTGAGCCTGCAGTTGAAATGACGTCCCGGAAAGGCGAGACAGCCCGGACAAAACTTCCATCAGATGCTTGCTTGCCGATTGTATCAGCATGCCAACGACCGTTAATTAACTGGCCCATATTCAGTTCCTAAATAGAACAAAAGACCAGATGCACTGGCCTTTTGTTTGTTTTTTCAATTAATTCAAGATGGTCTGCGCGCTATTCCCAGTGAATCTTGAGCGGCATGCAAGAAGCGTAAGTCTACATGATCGCGCCAGTCAAAATTTTCTGGAACTTGGCCAAGGTCAATTACGCCCTGCGCAAAACTGTCCATAGATTTTTCAGAGAACCCACCATCTTTAGATATTTGATCTAATTCAGTTTCATATTGGGCCTCAAAAGCAGGAGGGATTTCGAAACCTTTAGCACGCATTTCTAAATAAGCGGCTTCTTTGTTAGAACGGTCGTGGAGCCACAGACGTGCTTTCAACTCAGCATATTGCCAAGCATAAAGTGCGTCTTCATTCTTGGCTCCCCATTCCATATTGGTAATAAAGCCTTCCTGAGGCACTTCAACTTTTGTTGCTGAAAGAAATTTGCCTCCGTTATCTTTCAATCCTTTTTCATGGCGCGGGAATACAGATGCGCCTTGAAGGACACCAGCTATAACCGCCTTCATGCGTCCATCTGAGCCACCTTTCATTGGAACCATCTCAACATCCTTATCAGGATCAATTCCATTTTGAATAAGGATCTGACGTTGGATCCAAGTGTTGCGCCCACCAAGCCCTCCTCCTGAAACTTTTCCTCCCTTCAAGTCTTCAAATGTTTCTACCCCTTCTCCCACACCCATTATCCACCACTCTTTATCACGATATACGCTCATGAGTTTAAGTGGCACACCACTGGCTACTGCAGAGCCATAAAGTACATCAACGTCTGAATGAGCGATGTCCAGGCTGCCGCCTATCAAACCAGGAAAATATGATTCAGTCAGAAAAAACTCGATTTCATCGATACCGCCACTTTCAAAAAAACCCTTGAATTGGGCTAATCTCCAGGACCACTGCGCAGCATAATTGGGGTTCCAGTCGGCCATTCGGATCTTATTAACATTAGACTGCACTGCAGATGAATCCATTGCGAAGGCACCTTTAAACGGAAGTGCGCAGGCACCGATGGCTATGCCTAAAGCACCCATACCTCCTTTCAGTAATACTTCTCGTCTTGGTAGTATCATTGTCGTTTTCTGTTTCCTAAAGGCCATTTTTTTCTCCCTTTTTAATGGTTAAAATAACCTGTGCTGGCATCACAGATGATTGGTGTTTCGCCAGGGGGCAACGTATCCCTCTAGCCATCTAGTAAAGTTAACAAGAGACAGAGACATGATGATCAATAAAAGTAGTACTGCGAACGTCATGGCAGTATTAAACGTATCTGCAGATCTTTGAATCAAATACCCTAGCCCGTTCGAACCGCCAAAAAGCTCGGCTATGACTACCCCAATCAAGCCCCGACCAATCCCTTGTTGGATACCGGCTATAATAAAAGGTAACGTGTATGGCAGAACGACTTTTATATAGAGTTGCCGTCTGTTTGCTCCAAAAACGCGAGCCGCAGCTAGAAGTGACTTTTCTGTAGTTTTGACGCCAGCCCAAGAGTTAATGATGATTGGGAAAACTGCAGAAAGCACAATAATCGTCACTTGCATTTTTATCGTGAACCCAAGAAATAGAATGAAGAGTGGAACAAGAGCTATTCGTGGTAAAGATGCCAAAGCCCAGACGTACGGGCTTAATATCGCTTCAATGTATTTATTGCCGCCCATTAGCAGACCACCTGGAATACCAATCAGACACGCAATCCCAAGTCCAAGCATCAAATTTTTAAAACTGTGCAAAAAATGATCAAGGATGCTGCCTGAAAAAACAGCCCCCTCTGGAGCGCGTGTTGTTAGTCCAGTCCATAACTCGCCAAACATGGCTGAAGCCCTTGGTAGGAATAGCTGATTAATTTCACCATAAACGGTAAAAATTTCCCATAATATAAAAAAGATGGTGAGGTTTAGTGTGGTTACGATAAAACCTCTAGATCGTCGCCAAACTTCTTTAAAAGTCCAACCGACGTCCTGAATTCTGTTCGGGTCGTCTGTTTCAAATTGCGACGCTATCAGATTTTTTGGGCTAGCCATGATCACTCTCCCCTATTTGTTTGGGTGGCCTCATCTTTTACCAAATTCCAAATATGATCACGGAGCTCTGCATATTTTTTTGATATTTTAACTTCAGAATTGCTCATACGGGGGCGAGGGAAGTCGATTTCCACTATCTCTTTTACCTTTCCAGGACGATAAGAGATGACCGCAACTCGGTCACCAAGTAAAATGGCTTCATCAATTGAGTGAGTTATGAAAATGCAGGTTTGACCCGTTTCCATCACAATTCTTTCCAATTCGCCCTGCATTGCCTCTCGGGTCATCGCATCAATTGCGGCAAAAGGTTCATCTGCTAACAGAATATCCGGACTGGTCACTAAAGCGCGTGCTATTCCAACCCTTTGCTTCATGCCACCTGACAGTTCATAAGGGTATGATTTTTCAAATCCTAGCAGGTCCACGAGCTCTAAAGATTTTTTGACCCTGTCATCTTCCTCAGCGGCTGAAAGATCAAGATCTTGAAGTTCAAACGGCAACCTCACATTGGCTTCAACTGTACGCCAAGGGAAAAGTGCGTAGTCCTGAAACACCATGGCCCGATCAGGGCCAGGCCCAGTTACTTCCTTGCCCCGTACCATCACACTTCCTTCAGATTTAGGTACAAGTCCCGAAACCGCATTTATAAAACTTGTCTTGCCGCAGCCTGATGGACCCACAAGAACAAGAAACTCACCTTTCTTAACCTCCAGATTAATATCTTGTAGGGCTATTAGTTTTTTTCTTTCACGGTGTAATTCGTATGCAATCGTTAGATTTTTTGCGACTATAAAAGGCTCTTCAACGGCGGCCACTTCAATCCCCTTTACCCTGCTATATGGAAAAACGCACACGAAAATACTTGCAATCGATTGCATGATATAACTAACATTGCCAAACAAACTTCGTTCACGTCAAGAGGAATCTTTGTGATCGGGTATATTTAATAATATGAATCTCGACTAAATGGTCAGGAGTGCAATAAAATGCTGGAGCTCTATAATTTTTCCCAATCTACCTGCAGCATCAAAGTAAGACTGCTTTTGGCTGAAAAAAAATTGAAATGGCGGGACCGGCAGCTGGTCTCCTCGAACCACGAGCATTTATCTGAATGGTATCTCAAGCTAAACCCGAATGGCGTGGTTCCAACGCTTATTGACAATGGAAAGCCTATTTTTGAGTCAACTTCTATTATGGAATATTTAGAAGACAGGTTTCCAGAAGAAAGTTGCCGGCCTTACGATATTTACCTGAGAAGCCAAATGCGCGCTTGGCTTGTATTTGTTGACGTTTGGCCTGGCCCTGCGGTCCGAGCCCCGTCTTTTCATTTTGGTGGGCTTCTGCAAAAGTTCGCCAAGATGTCAGATGATGAGTTCCATTCGCTGAGGATAAAAAGGCCGCTTAAAGCAGAGTTCTACCGTTCACTTAATAAGGATACCGGCTTTTCAGAACAGCAAATTTTTGATTCATTTGCCCTTTTGCATCGCAGTTTTTGTAGAATGGATTCTATGCTTCAACAATACGGTGGCCCATGGTTGCTAGGCGATTCATATACGCTTGCCGATATTGCTGTTCTTCCGATAGTAGATCGGATTGAAGATTTAGGTTTGGATGGACTTTGGTCACAGACTTATCCAAGGGTAAGTGATTGGCTTGCAGATGCTCAATCGCGGGCAGCAACCAAGACAGCTTTTTATCCAGGCAGCCGTTTGTCTGATCAGTTTCCCGATTTAGTCAAGGGATCCAAGTCCCTATCAGACTGGTCTGACCGTTTCTTAAAACGAATTTAATCTTCTCAAAAAGATAGTAAGTTTCTTGGTCAAAAATCAAGGAAATACGCTGTAAATTAATTTCAGGCAAAGGAGTGATAAAAGCACCAAAATCACATTTTCAAAATTTTTGTTAGACATATTCTTTGCAACTAAATTTCCAACTGGCATAAATAGCAATTGAGGGATGAGCGCCGCTGCACTTATTATTATCAAAGGCCAAGTCAGCATATTTAAAAAGCCAAGG
>MDTF01018034.1_pt1 | contig 10129 bp, 11 predicted proteins | sample 811191 | NCBI WGS metagenome assembly MDTF01 (sample SAMN05326649, study PRJNA326480) | marine metagenome | isolation source: seawater | place: Southern Ocean | collected 2011 | reverse complement strand
TATGATTGATAGTTTTAAAAATATTCTAATCATATGTGCAGATAGATATAGATCAAAGCTTGATATAAATGATAGATCTACAAGGGCAGTTTTTAGTGATGGAGCTAGTGCAATATTAATATCCTCAAATCCAAAAATTAAAATAAGTTTTTTGAAAAACCAAACTGCTGGTAATTTACATCATATGCTAGTTCAACATAAGGTTGATCAGGATAATGAGGGAAAACTAAAAATGTCAGGAAGAGAATTATGGAATTTTACCAGAGAAAATATCGTACCAGATATTAATGAAGCGTTAACTTTTTTTGAAAAAAATAAAATAATATGTGAAAATATTTTCATTCATCAAGCAAGTAAAGTAGTAGTAGACGGAATCGAAAAAGATTTACTTACTAATGCATCAAAACTTCACAGAAACTATCATAATAGGGGAAATACTGTATCATCAACAATACCAATACTTATTAAAGACTCTTTAGTAGACTTAAACAATAAAAACTCAATATTATCTGGTTTTGGTGTTGGTTTACTTGCTTATACAGTGGGTATTGAAAAAATATAAGAAGATATAGTTAAATGATAAAATTTGAAAAAAAAAGTTTTTCAGAAGAAGATATTGATGATTTTATAGATTCATCAAAATCAGAATACCTTAGAACCCCAGGTATGAAAAATTCTAAATTTATTAAATGGAAATTTATTTTAAACCCAAAAGGAAAGTCTAATTATTTTTATTTTAAAGTAAAAGATGTTATAGCAGGGAGGATTCTTAGTGCTCATTATCCTGGAAGTTTAGTAATAGAAAATTTTTCTTTAAGTTCTTTTTGTCTATCAGACTTATTCATTAAAAAAGAACATAGACAATTATCACACCTTAAATCATTATATAATAAATGCTTAGATGAAACAGACGGTGTTATATTTCACTCTAGTAATGAAAATTCTGAAAAATTCTATACAAAAATTTTACAAAAAAAAATATTTTTTAATTTAATTTCATGCGGAATACCTTTAAGTTTTAAGCCTTTTAAAAAGTATCCAATTTTTGGTAGATTATTTTATCTGGTATTTATAAAACTTTTTATTTCACATATATTTTTTTTAAATAAAATTCTTAAATTATTTAAGAATCCAAATATAGAATACTACGATAATATTTTTTTTGATGATGATATTCGAGATTTAAGAGATCAGAATTTAAAAAATGGTGAGTGTTTTTTCTTTAAGGATGAGAACTTTTTTAAGTGGAGATATGAGGTTTATAATAATATACACTTTTTAAAAATATTCAGATCTAAAAAATTTATAGGTTATATATCTTTAATTGAATCAGAAGTTTTGGATTTAAAAAATATGATATTGTTAGATTTTCAATTTACTAGAGAGCTAAGCTTTTTAGATAAAATAAAAATAAAGCTTAAAATAATTGAAATCTCTTTAAAACGAAAATGTGATACATTATACTCTATGGGTAATCAGAATAATTATATGTATAAGAATATTTTAGGATATCCATTCTTCAAATTACCAGATTCAATACTTCCACACTCAAACCCAATGTTTATTCATAATATTCCCAGTAAACACTCTGATAAAATAAAAAACATTAATTTTACAATAAGTGATTTTGATTATTTTTAATGAGAAAAGAAATATTTATTAAAAACTCAGTTTTTATTTTATCCCATCAGGATGATGAAATTGGAATATTTGAACCTTTAAGATTGGCAATTAAAAATAAAGAAAATGTTATAGTTTTTTATATGACAAGTGGATCAATTATTAAGGAAATCTCTAAAAATAAACTGTTTCATCGCGATCAAGAAAGTCTTTATGTGTTAAAAAAATTTGGTGTAAAAAATAAAAACATAATTTTTTTTGGAAGAACAAACAACATTCCTACGTGTCGATTATATAGAAAAATGGATATTGCCTATATTCAGCTTTTAAAATATTTAAAAAAATGTAATGGTAAAATTAAGTTATACACCCATGCCTGGGAAGGTGGAAATGAAGATCATGATGCCTGCAATATACTAATAAAAAAGATACTTCATAAATTAAAAAATGTTGATAAAGCTTATCAATTTTCATTATATAATGCTGATGCAAAATTTTTTTATTATCAAGTTCAAAAAATATTTAGAAAAAATGGAAAAGTTTATAAAATTAAAACTGCTTTTATTAATAGATTAAAATACATAACATATCTTTTTTATTATACGTCCCAAATAAAAGTTTGGATAGGATTGTATCCTTTTATAATAACAAATTTATTATTTAATAGATTTTATGTACTCCAAAACTTAAATAATAATTTAAAATTCCAAAGACCTCATCAAGGTAAACTGTTATATGAAAAATTTAAAAGATGTCAATATCCAGAATTTAAAAAAATTATTAAAATATTTTTAAAAAAAAATTAAAAATTATTTATTGTCTTTATCTTGAATAATAAATGAAATTTTTTTTTCAAATTCTCTGATTTTTTTATTGTGTAGAGTTATTATTGTAGACATGTGTAGCACTATTGCACCCAATCCAAGTATTGCTACAACCAATATTCCAAATGGTAAATAATCTATTCCCAAAAGAATAGATATAAAATCTAGAATTTTTGGAAAAATAGAAAGACCAATAAAAAAAACTCCAATCAATAGCCAAATTAAAGCGTATATTTGATCAAGGTACTTTCTTCTTACAAAATAAAAAATAATAAACATAATCAAAAAGCCAATTAATAGAGATATTAATCTAGAATGTAGGGACATTAGTGCAATCATAATAATTTTATTTTGTTTTTATGTTGAAGCTAAATGAAGTAATTATCGCTAATAAATTTCTAAACATATAGGAGAATGAATTCTTAAAATTAAATGATGATTTTCCAGATAATCTTGGTTTCATATTAACAAAACCCTCCTTAATTGATAGACCTACTTTTTTTGTTTTACAAATAATCCCGACTTCAGAATATTCAAAGTTTTTATCCTTAATTATTTCTAATATCAATTTTTTACTAATAATTTGACAACCAGAAGTACAATCTAATACTTTTACATGATAAAATAATTCAATTAACTTTCTTAGTAAACTTATTCCAAAGTTTCTAATAAAATTAGGCTTATAATCTGATTGTTCTATAAACCTCGATCCTATTGTTAAATCATTCTTTTCTCTATCTGCATTTTCAAAAATATTTTTTACATCTGAGATTGTGTGTTGATTATCACCATCTACTCTAATTAAATAATCATAATTTCCATTATATGCTTCCAAGATCCCAGCCTCAACCCCCAGACCTATACCAAAAGATTTATCTAAAAGTATTACCTGAGCATTATTTTGTCTTGCTATGGAGCTTGTCTTATCTGTGGAGTATGCATCAATAACTAAAATTTTAAATGGGTTTAAAATTTTTTTACTTTCTTTAATGACTATTTCAATAGTTTCTTCTTCGTTATAAGTTAAGATAATAACAAGAACTTTTTTTTCATGCATTTTATTTAAAACTTTTTTTAATTCTTTTTTCTACTTTTAATAGATTTTCCATATTTTCTATGCCCATCCAATATTTATCTATTTTAAAAGCACCAACTTTTAAATTTATAGATAAAAATTTGGATATCAAATCTGGCATTGTATAAAATTTATTTTTTGGGATTACGTTTAGATTTTTGCTATTTTTGATAACATATATACCTGTACTGATATTATATTTATTTTTTGGCTTTTCAGTTATACTTTTTATATTATTTTGTTCTATATTTAATACTCCAAAATTATTTTTAGTCTCTTTTTTAATGTAACCTACAACAACATCATAATTGTTTTTCTTTGCAAAATTCAACATCTCTTTAAAGTTTATTTCTGTATATACATCACCATTAATTAAAAAAAAATACTCTCCTAATTTAATTTTTTTTTTCATTTTATACAGAGGTCCAGCAGTACCCAGTGGTTTAGCCTCATCACAATATTCAATTTTTACTCCAAATTTTTTTCCAGTTCCAAGATAGGTTCTTATAAGTTCTGATTGGTAGCCAGTTGAAATTAAAAAATTTTTAAAATTATATTTTTTAAAAGACTTAATTAAATAAAGTATAATTGGATTTTGATTAAGGGGCATAAGAGGTTTAGGTATAACAAAACTAAAAGGGTTAAACCTTGTTCCTTTTCCACCTGCGAGAATAATTACTTTTGAGTTGATACTTGAGCTCATTGAGTGATAGTTTTACGTATTATAAATATCGTGTTTAAATAATTTTTTATTTTCCTCTAACCAACTAATTGTCTCTTCTAGACCTTTATCTAAATTATAAGCTGGTTTCCAATTTGAATTGTTTTTTAGCTTTTCGTTATTACACATTAATCTGTCCACTTCACTTTTGTCAGGCCTAATCCTTTGTTTATCCACCTCTATAGTTACTTCTTTATTTGCAATTTTTGATATTTTTTCAACCAGTTCTTTTATTGAAACCTCTTCATTCATTCCAATATTAACACTTTCGCCACTAAATTTTTCCTGTTTAGAAATTTCTATAAAACCCATAACTGTATCTTTAACAAAAGTTAAATCTCTTTTTGCATCTAAATTTCCTAATTTAATACTTTTGACACCGTTTAAAATTTGAGTAGCAATAGCTGGTATAATTGCTCTTGCTGATTGTCTTGGGCCGTATATGTTAAAAGGTCTAACAATTTTTACGGGCAAACCAAAAGATTTATGGAAACTCAATGCAAGGTTATCTGCACCAATTTTTGTTGCAGAATAGGGTGATTGACCAACTTTAGGGTGATTTTCATCCATTGGAGTGTACTGTGCCGATCCATATGTTTCACTGGTTGATGTAATCATTATATTTTTTGTATTAAGCTGTCTTGCAGATTGGATAACATTGTATGTACCTTCAATATTTGTCTTTATATAAGCTAAAGGAGAAAGGTATGAGTATGGAATGCCTATCAAAGCTGCCAAATGAAATACTTCATCAACACCCTGCATTGCGGAAAATACAGAATCATAATCCCTGATATCCCCAACTACAAATTCAATTTTATCTTTATATTTTGATTTTTCTAAGAATCCCCAATTATTGTTAGAGTCATAATGAACAAGAGCCCTAACATCATGGCCTAATTCAACTAATTTTTCTGTTAGGTGTGATCCAAGAAATCCAGGGGCACCCGTGACTAATATTTTCATTTTTTTAATTGTCTATTCAGTGGTATTATCGGAAATCATTACTATTTACAAACTAATATTACACATTGTAAAAATGAGTTAATTAACACAATATAAATTTAATTTTAAATTTCATTAAATAAAAATTTATTTATTAATCTAAATTTAGTTATTTTATAAACTTAAAAATTAATATATCTTCAGCAATATAACCAAATTTTGGATCATAAATATGGTAAACAATTACGTCAGAAAATCCAATTTTTTTAACTTCATCAATAAGCTCCCATCCAAAAAGTCTATAACATAAAGAGCCTTCTTGTTTATAATGAGAACCACTTCTTAAGGTATCTCCATGATATTCTGGGGTTAGTAAATGAATTATTTTTCCACTTTTATCCTTGTAAGCTCTAGTTAGATTTTTTTTATAGTTTAATGCAAAAGGAAATGTCATATAGCTTACTCCACCTATTTTTAAGCATCTATAAACTTCCTGTAAACCTTTTTTATAATCTGGTACGTGCTCTAAAACATCACTTGAAACAATAATGTCAAACTCATTGTCTTTAAAAGATAGATTTTCCATATCTTGATGCATTATTCCATCTATTATTTTTCCTCCTTTAAGATTTTCATCTATATATTCAGAACCTATAATTTTATTAAAATATGTTTTAAAATATCTATAATTTTCTGAAATAGATTCTGTAAGATATAAATAGCTATCTAAACTCTGTTCCTCAACAATCAAATGAAGTAAGCTTGATCTACGTAAATTCATACTCTCACTACTTGTTAGAATAATTCCTTCTCTATAGTTATTTGGATCATTAGGGATAAGAAAAAAATCCATTTTATTATGAATATAGTCAAAAGCTTTTATATAAGAATTATTATTTCTATCAATTATTTCAAGATTTGAAGCTTTATTTTTTTTTATAAATTCAGAAGCAACATACTCATCATAGTTAAAATATTTTATTAAATTTATCATTTAACTAAATTAATAAATTAATTTTTAAAGTAAACAAGTATACGTTCTCTAATTTCAAGTTTATTTGAAACAAAATTAGCAAATTGATAAGTGAAATGAAACTGGTCTAAAGTAAAAGGAAAACCATCTTCACTAAATAAGATACACGTATCATCACACAAGTCTCTATATGAAATGTATAAAAAATCTAATTGTTTTGATTTTTTTTCAATAATATTGTCTTGAAAAAGTTTTTGTTGAACTACAAATTTAGACTTAAAGTTATAATTATTTGTAAAGGAATCTTTTACTGTGAATGTTTTGAGAATGTCTTTTTTTAAAACTATATAATTTCCAATAACAACTATTTTTTTAATACCAATTTTTTTAAGATATATAATATAATTTTCTAGTTCTTCAAATTTGTACCAGCCAAATAAGTTATTTATAATTACACTATCTATATTTGAATAAAAGTTTTTGGTAAATCTCAATTCATTTGTTTTGATACACCTTTCTCTGTCTGGAGTGAATTTGGGTATTTTATCTAAATCTTGAAAAGGAGGACATCCACCACCTTCACTTTCTGCAAATGTATATTTATCATCATTCTTAAATCTCATCAAATTAATTGCATCAGGTACCAAACTATCACCTACAAATAATATTTTATGCATATTGTCATTTGGAAGTTTGTTGAAGCTACAGCTGTTTTCTTTACAATATTTCTTGTAATTTACCCATCTTTTCTCTTTTTCAAAATTAATATTATAATCCTTATTATTTATATTAATTTCATTAGTTTTAACCTTGAAAGATAAAACTAAAATTATAGAAAAAATTGTTATTAGAATCCCAAACAAAAATAATAAAAATTTATTTTTACCTATTTTTCTAAATTTATTTTCAATATAAAAATATGAAATTGATGAGATTATAAAAATAAAAATTAAAGCAGAAGATATGTATAACGGTGAATTTTCTAAGTTATAATATCTTAATATTACTAGAACAGGAAAATGCCATAAATATAATGAATAAGATATATTACCAACAAATATAGAAACTTTATTTGTTAAAATCTTATTACTTACAGTGTAAGTATTATCGTTAATTAATAATATTGATATTATTAGAATTGGAACAAAAGTGATTATAGAAGGATGATAAAAATCAATTTTATAAAATAAAATAAATAAGATTAATAATAAAAATAAAAAATCAATTATATATTTATTTAAATTGATTATTTTTTGTTTAAAATCATCTCTTAATATGTAGGCTAAAGTTCCGGCTAAAAACTCCCAAATCCTTGTGGGCATTAAAAAAAAGTTTGCTGTTGGGTGAGTAAAAACTAAGACAGACGATAATAAAAGACTAATTATAAATATTAAAATTATTATTTTTGCAAATGAACTTTTCTTAAATGTAAAAAATATTAACATTGGAAAAAAAATATAAAATTGTTCTTCTATTGATAAAGACCATGTATGTAGTAAAAACTTAAGTCTACTTGGTTCTGCAGAATATGCATCTTCAGTCCAAAATAAAAAATTAGAGTAAAAAGCTATTGATGAGTAGACGGTTTCTAAAAATTCATTAAATGATTTTAGATCTAAAATAAAAATAGCTAAAATGATTATAGAAAAAATTAATATTAATAGAGCCGGCAATAGTCTTTTTGCTCTATTTGTATAAAAATTTATAAATGAAAAAGAGTTATTCTTTATATTTTCAAGAATTATTGATGTAATTAGGTATCCAGAAATAACAAAAAAAATATCAACACCCAGAAACCCACCAGAAGCAACTTTAAAATTCAATATTGATATTTCTAAATGATAAATTAAAACGCTAATAATTGACAGAGCTCTTAAACCTTGAATGTGGCTTTTGAATTTCATATGCATATAGTTATAAATTAAATTTTAAAAAAAAAAAATGAAAAAAGTAGTTTTAACAGGGGCAAATGGTTTTATTGGAAGTGCACTATTAAATTTCTTAAAACAAAAGAATTTTAAGGTTACAAGTCTTCAGCGGTCAAGAGAAACTAATATTGATATAATCAAATGGAAAATTGGGGAAAGTTTTCCAAAAAAAATTTTAAATGCAGATATTTTTATTCATTGTGCATACGATAATTCACAATCATCAAGTAACAAAAGTAGTATTAAAGATGATTTAAATTATGTTGGTCTAAAAAAAATTTTAAAACAAGTAAGAAGTAAATCTAGGTATAAATTTATTCTTATATCAAGTCAATCTGCACATAAATCTTCGAAAAGTTATTATGGAAAATCAAAATATCAATTAGAAAAAATGTTGAATTATGAACATAATAAAAAAATAGAAATTACTATTAGGCCAGGCATGGTTTATGCTAGACAAAATTCATACGTCACAGAATTATTAAAAAAACTAATTAAATTTAAGATTTTTCCTATATTTTCAAATAAAAAAAATATTCAACCAATAGCAGTCGAAGATTTATGTGAGTGTATTAATAAAATAATTTTAGATAATAAAAAAATTAATGAATTTAATCTTGCGACATATAAAAAATTTACAATGAGAGAGTATGTAAGGTTTATTTGCCAAGATAATAATCTAGATTTGCCTTACTTTATATATATTCCATCGATAGTAATAATATCTTTTGGAAAATTAATTGACTTATTCAAATTGACAAAATTCTCATTGACAGAAAGAATTTATGGATATATTTACTTAAATAATTTAAAGACAAAATATTTTTTAAGAATAATTAATTATAAACTTAAACAAAATTTTAAATAAAATAATCTTATAAAACTATGGAAATAAAAAAAGTAATAGTAATTGTTGAAAAAGTATTTGATTGTGAAGTCGGCACTGTGAACGAAAATACAATAGCCGCGGATATAGAAAACTGGGATAGTTTGGGACAATTTCAATTGATTGATTACCTTGATGAAAATTATGATAGTATTACTAAAAAAAAACCAGAATTAGCTACTGCAAGTTCAGTTAAAGAGCTATATGAAATGGCACTTAAAGATCTTTAGTGTCCAATGTATTTATTTTAAATATTTAAGAGGTATTGAGGCTTTTATTTTAGGTGTTGTCCCAATTTTTTATAAGCAATAGCCATTTGAGTTATGGTAAATGGTCCGGGGTTAATCTCTTCTTCACTTGATGAATCTAAACAAAATACTCTTTTATTGAAATATTTTTTCATATAGTTATCAAAAATATACCACTTGTTATTTTTTTTAATTTTTAAATTATGATAATGAAACCCTTCTCCAAATTTAGTTTGGGTAATTTTTACAGTATAAATCTTAAATAAATTAAGAATATCTAAATGATGGTTATCATCCTTTTTTTTATCCTTTACTAAATAACTCATATCACGCTCTAAAAAACCTTGAATTTTTGTTTTTTTATCCCATATCTGAATAAATTTCACAAAGGGTAAAAATTTACTATTAAATTTTTTTAGGAAATTAAATTTATAACCAGTGAAATAAAACAATAAGAAACTTAAGTTAATTTTATTTGTATTATAAAGACTAATAAAAAAATTATTAAGCTTAGGCGCTATAACAGAATAACTTTTTGATAGAAATTTGTTTAACACCCGATTATTTGTGACGCCATAGATTAAATATGGACAATCATCTAAAAAAGATGTTTTTTGGACACCTTTATCTGACTCAAAAATAATCTTTGTATTCCCAATGGTATTAGCAGCTAAAAATAATTTTTTACAAAGAATCTTTTCTTTGTTACTAAGTTCTACTAAAATTTTTTTATCAAAATTCTGTATTCGCACTACTTGAGATTTAATTTCTATAAATTTTTTTTTTTTTTTTAAGATATTTGAACGCAATTTTAAAAGAATTTAAACCTGTATTTTTATTTAATGGAGAGTTTTCAAGTATTGGACTTGGGTAAAATAAAGTTTTCTTTTGACTTAAGGATTCTTTTTT
>MDTF01018284.1_pt1 | contig 10130 bp, 11 predicted proteins | sample 811191 | NCBI WGS metagenome assembly MDTF01 (sample SAMN05326649, study PRJNA326480) | marine metagenome | isolation source: seawater | place: Southern Ocean | collected 2011 | reverse complement strand
CATTAGCACGGAGCTGACTAATAAAAGAATAATTAATTGGATTGATTCAAACATAAATTATAAGCAATTTCATATATAACTTTATTCTACTATCAATCCCTTTTATACTTATAAAATAAATACATTTGAAGAAGGCTAATGAATAAAAATTCTAATCAAATTATCAAGCTTGCGCAGAAGGTTCTCAACATTGAATCGGAAGAAATTTTAAAAGCAGGTAAAAATATTTCTAATAATTTTAGCGACGCAGTGAATGAAATCTTAAACTGCAAGGGAAGAGTTGTTCTAAGTGGTATGGGAAAATCTGGACATGTGGCTAGAAAAATTGCTTCCACCTTCGCAAGTACTGGTACCCCAGCTTTTTTTATGCACCCTGGCGAGGCAAGTCATGGTGATCTAGGAATGATAACAAAAGAAGATATTGTCATCTTTTTTTCTAATTCAGGACAAAGTAATGAGCTAATATCAATCTTACCGACCATCAAAAGAATTGGAGCTAAAATTATTGGTATATCTGGTAATACTAATTCTGAATTGGCAAATGAAAGCGATATACATATTAGTGCTGCAGTTACTAAGGAGGCTTGCCCATTAGGTCTCGCTCCAACTGCAAGTACATCTGTCTCACTAGCCTTAGGTGATGCCCTCGCGATTTGTGTCTTGGATTTAAGAGAGTTTACTGCTAAAGATTTCGCAAACTCTCATCCTGGAGGTAATTTAGGTAAAAACACTTTAATTAAAGTGAAAGATGTTATGCGTACTGGAGAGAATATTCCATCTATAAGTATTAAATGTTCACTTAAAGATGCGATAGAGGAGATAACTAACAAAAAAGTAGGTTTTACAAGCATAGTAAATAATCAAAATAAACTAGTTGGGATATTAACTGATGGTGACCTTAGAAGAGCCATACTAAATGGTAAGAATATTGGCTCCTCAATTGAAGACTGTATGACCAAAGATCCAATCACACTAAATGGCTCTGAAATGGCTATTGAAGCAGTCAACATAATGGAAAAGTTTAAGGTTAGTTGTTTTCTTATAGTCGATGAAGACAGGGAAGTAATTGGAATGTTAAATTTAAATAATTTGTTTGAATCGAAAGTAATTTAGATGTCAAATGGTGAATAAACTTTCAACAATTTTCGTATTATTACTTATTGTGATAATCGCTGTCATTACTTATTGGCTTAAAATTGAAGTAGAAAAAGAACTTATATCTAAAAAAAATAATCATGTCAGTGGTCCTGAATTTTACTTAAAAAGCTTTAATAGCGTGCAAACAAAAAAAAATGGGGATGTAAAATTTACTATTAGTGCAAAAAAAATGGAAGAGTTCGATTACGCTGAATATTCTATTTTAAATAAACCATACTTTACTAGATATAAAAATAATAACCCTTATACGTTCATAAAAAGTAATAAAGGAAAAGTAATAAATGGTGGTGATAAATATTTATTCTCTGATAATGTTATTTTAACTAGAGTCGAAACTAAGACAAAAAAATCCATGAAGCTTTTTACTAATGAATTAGATATATTACCAAACATGGATGTTGTCTTAACAAAAAAACCAGTAAGGATAATACAAGAACCAAATATAGAAATTTATGGTGTCGGAATGAAATATGACAATAAAGAAGGAATTATAAAACTACTAAGCAATGTTAAGGTTCATTATGAAAGTCCTAGAAAATAAAAAAAAATTAACTAAATATAATCTCATTGTATTGTTCATACAAACAATATTAATATCAGCACCATCTATTAGTTTTTCTGAACAGGCGGATAGAGACAAGGCAATTGAAATTGAATCAGATACAATGACTGTTGACGATGCGAAAAGTATTAGTATTTACAAAGGCGATGTAATATTAACCCAAGGAACGCTAATTATTAAAGCAGAAAAATTGACTGTCAGAGAAGATAGTCAAGGATTCCAACACAGTACAGCAATTGGTAAACCGACAACCTTTAAACAAAAAAGGGTTGGAATGGATGAATATATAGAGGGGAGTGCAGACAGAATAGAATATGATGGGCATATGGATAAAGTTCACTTATATCAAAAAGCATCAGTTAAGAGAGGAAATGATACGGTTTTTGGAGACTACATAATGTACGACACAAATGCTGAATTTGCTCAAGCACTATCTGGAAGTACAAAAGATGAAGATGGTAATGTTGTCAAAAAAGGAAGGACAAAAGTGATTATTAAACCAAAAAAAGAAAACTAAACAACATGTCAGAATTAATTATTCAAAATATAAAAAAATCCTACAAAAAAAACATTGTAGTCAAAGATATTTCTCTCAGAATTTCAAGCGGTGAGGTTATTGGCTTATTAGGTCCAAATGGGGCAGGTAAAACAACATCTTTTTATATGATTGTTGGCCTAATTCCATCTGAGCATGGAACCATAAAAATTGATAGCCACGATTTAACAAGGATGCCTATACACAATAGATCTAAACTTGGGATTTCTTACCTTCCACAAGAGGCATCTATTTTCAGAAAAATGACTGTCTCTGAAAATATTCTATCTATTTTAGAGTTAGGAAAATACTCAAAAAAGAAAAACGCTGAGCGCTTAGAAGTTTTATTAAAGGAATTAAGTATAAGTCATATAAAAAATAATACTGCAATTAGCCTATCTGGTGGTGAAAGAAGAAGAGTTGAAATTGCAAGATGCTTAGCAACAGAACCAAAATTCATATTACTAGACGAACCTTTTGCAGGAATTGATCCAATTGCAGTAATTGATATACAAAAAATTATTAAACATTTAGCATCTATGGGTATTGGTGTTTTAATAACAGATCATAACGTTAGGGAAACGCTAGGTATTTGTGATAGAGCCTATATAGTAAATCAAGGGAAAATATTTGCATCCGGAAAGCCAAAAGAAATAGTTACCAATAAGGATGTTAAAGATATATATCTTGGGAAAGACTTTGTTTTATAAGGTATAAAAAGTATGAAGTTAAGCTTCAATCTTAAACTATCACAATCATTAAAGCTTACGCCGCTTTTACAACAGTCAATTAAGTTACTTCAAGCATCTCAGTCAGAATTAAACCAATTAATAGAAGATTATGTAAATGATAATGTATTTTTAGAGTTAGAAGACCAGGTAGAAAATAATTCAACTAGTCAAACAAGCTTCAATAATTTAAAAGAAGTATCTTTTAGAAATGATTACTCTTATGAATTATTTGATACTGAAATAAAAAATCAAACACTAAAGGAATATTTAATTGAGAATTTAAGTATTTTATCATTTAACGATAGAGATCAAATTATTTTCTTAATTTTAATTGATTCTATAGATGATGATGGATATTTAATTGAGCCACTGGATCAAATTATAGACACGATGCCTTTTGAACCAAAAGCAAAGCTTAGTGAATTAGAAAAAAATTTAAAGCTTATTCAAAATTCTTCTTCTCCTGGTATTGGTGCAAGAGATCTATCAGAATGCTTATCTTTACAGTTAAAAGTTATCAATGGAAATACTAAATTAATTAACATAGCTGAAAAAATTATTAATAAATACTTGAAATTACTAGCGAATAAAAACTATTCTGTATTAAAAAAAAATTTAAATTGTAATGATAAGGAGATGAATGAAGCTATAAAACTAATAAAAAATCTTAATCCAAAGCCAGGGCTAGTGTATCAAAACGTCCAGCCTCAAGATTTTATTAAAGCTGATACCAAAGTTGAAAAATCCAATAATAATTGGGAAGTGGCATTAAATGAGAATAATTTTTTAAAGCTTAAAATAAACGATGATTTTCAGAGTATGTTAAAAAAAAATGCACGTGTGTTTGATCTAGATGCAAAAGATAAATACCAAGAAGCAAAATGGTTAATTAAAATTCTCAGAGAAAGATCAATAACAATTCTTCGAGTTTCAAGAGAAATAATGAGGAAACAAGAAGAATTTCTCAATAAGGGCAGTCTCTTTTTAAAGCCATTAATTATGAAAAATATTTCAGAAGAACTTGATTTACATGAGTCAACTATATCAAGAGTAACAACAAATAAATTTATATCTACTCCTCATGGTATATTTGAACTTAAATACTTTTTTGGGGCCTCAATAAAAAGTAAAAATGGGCAAGAATTATCATCTAGAGCAATTCTTTTTAGGATAAAAGAACTTATTAAGAACGAAGATTCAACTAATCCCCTTTCAGATGAAAAAATAACTCATCTTCTTAGGGATGAAGGAATACAAATTGCAAGGAGAACTGTTGCTAAATATAGAATTGCTTTAAAAGTTCTTCCTTCCAGCCAAAGAAAAGTTATGTAATTAAAAGGGATATTATGAATTTAAATATTACTGGCAGACACTTGGAAATAACACCTGCGCTTAGAGATCATATTGAAAATAAATTTATTAAAATAAAGAACCATTTTAATAATGTTGTAGATGCAAAATTTATTCTTAGTGTTGAGAAAGTAAACAGCATTGTAGTTGTTTTTCTTCACCTTCCTCATCAAGACATTAATGCTAAGTCAGCTAACAAAGATATGTATAAAGCTATTGATTTAGTAATCAATAAGCTTGATAGGCAAGTAATTAAATATAAAGAAAAATTTAGAGACCATCATCAATCAGATGGCTCTATTAAACACGAACCATCTGATTAAATATATTTTATAGGTAAGGTCAATGATTGGTATTTTATTAGTTACCCACGGTGAAATTGGAAAATCTCTAATTGATTGTGCAGCTCACATTCTTGATGACTATCCGAATTCTGTTGAATTAATATCAATAAATTCTAATAATAATTTAAGCAACTACAGCAATATTATTTCTCAAAAAATTGAAGGTCTAGATATGGGAAATGGTGTATTAATAATGACTGACATTTATGGTGCAACTCCTTGTAACCTATTAAATAAGTTTATTATTAAAAATAAAATTGAAGTTGTAACTGGTGTAAATCTCCCAATGTTAATTAAAGCAGTATCTGATAGAAAAGATAATTTAAGTCTTTTAGTAATTGATTCCATCGAATGTGCCAAAAAAAATATAAAAAAAATATGATCAAAAGAAAAATAAAAATAATTAATAAATTAGGCTTGCATGCAAGAGCATCAAGCAAGCTGACACAGCTAGCTTGTTCATTCAGCTCGGATATATTTTTAATTAAAGATAAAGATAAAGTTAATGCAAAAAGTATTATGGAGGTCTTAATGTTAGCTGCTAGCATAAATACGATTATTTCATTAGAGACTAATGGTGCTGATGAAAAAGAAGCAATGAAATCTATAGAGAGTCTTTTTAACAACTACTTTGGTGAAGACAATTAATGTCTTCTTTTAATATTCATGGAGTTTCTGTTTCAAATGGTATTGCTATCGGGACAGCAAATCTTATTTCTAATGCATTATTGGAAGTAGTTCGCTATCAAATCAATAAAGAAGAAATTCCAAATGAAGTAAAAAGATTATCTACAGCAATAAATGATGTAAAGAAAGATTTATTAAAAATTAAAAAACAATTACAAAAAGATTTATCTGAAGAGTTTTCAGCTTTCATTGATACTCACTTAATGATTTTAGCTGATAAAAATTTTTCTGAAAAGCCTAAAAATATTATTATTCAATATAGCTGTAATGCAGAGTGGGCTTTAAAAAAACAAATGGATTTTTTTGTTACTAAGTTTGAGAAAATTAAGGATGAATATATTAAGGAAAGGAAGAATGATGTTATTCAAGTTGTTGAAAGAATCCTTAAGGTCTTACTTGGTCACCCGAGACAAGCAAGTCAAGTCAATGATGAAAGCTCAACTATTTTAGTTGCTCATGATATATCTCCAGCAGATGCACTTCAATTCAAAAAGCATCAATATGCAGCTTTCTTAACAGATATGGGTGGATCAACTTCCCACACTGCGATTCTTGCAAGAAGTCTCAATATACCTTCAATAGTTGCTCTTCAAAATGCCAGAAGCCTTATTAAGAACAATGAGCAAATCATCGTTGATGGGAATCAAGGTATTGTTATCGTAAATCCTTCAAAAGATATATTAGAGGAGTACCAAATTCGTCAAAATCTTTGGGGAATTGAACAAAAAAAACTTTCTAAAATTAAAAAAATTAAATGTAAAACACTAAATAATGAAAATATTGAATTATTAGCAAATATTGAAGTTCCTAGTGATATTAAATCTGTTAAAGAAAATGGAGCTGCTGGTATTGGTCTCTTTAGAACTGAATTTTTATTTATGAATAGAAAAGTTTTACCGGATGAGGAAGAACAATTTGAAATATATAAATCGGTTGTTAAATCTATGAGTGGTAAAACAGTTGTCATAAGAACTCTGGATTCTGGTGCTGATAAATTAACATCAGCTGATACAACGATCAGCTCTAACCCTGCATTAGGTCTAAGGGCTATTAGGTTGTGCCTATCCGAACCTCAATTATTCAATATTCAGCTACGTGCAATATTAAAAGCATCTCATTTTGGAAAAATTAAAATTTTAATTCCAATGCTTTCTTCCTTGTCAGAGCTTAGACAAACTAAATTATTGATTGAAAGGGCTAAAAAATCCTTAAGAAATGAAAAAATTCCTTACAATAAAAATATTAAAATTGGTGCGATGATAGAAGTCCCAGCAGTTGCTATTAACGCTGAAGTATTTGCACAGGAATTAGATTTTCTGTCAATTGGAACAAATGATTTAATCCAATACACACTAGCAATTGATAGGACAGATGACAGAGTATCTCATTTATATAACTCACTTCACCCAGCAATATTAAAATTGATCAATTTAACTATCAAGGCAGGCAATAAACACAATAAAGAAGTTTCGATTTGCGGTGAAATGGCTGGTGACTCAAAACTAACTAAATTATTACTTGGTATGGGATTAAAGAATTTTTCAATGCATCCTTCTAGAATATTAAGTGTAAAAAAACAAGTATTGAGCTCTAATACTCAAAAATTGGCTTCATTATCAAACAAAGTGTTAAAAACAAAAGAATCAGAAATTATAGAAACTTTAATTCATAAAATTAATCAATAATATATAACATTTGGAGAATTTATTATTATAAATCCACTATTAAATAGAAATGGCTTACCTCTTTTCGAACAAATCAAAGTAGAACATATATCTTCTGCACTAAATAAAGTTTTAAGCGAAAACAAGCTTTTAATAAAAAAAATAGAATCTAGTAATTTAAAGCCAAGTTGGGAAAACTTTGTAAATCCACTTCAGCAAGGTAATGAAAAATTAAGTCGAGTTTGGTCTCAAATAAACCATCTAAATTCTGTTATGAATAGTGATGAACTAAGAGTTGTTTACAATAAAAATCTTAATAAAATTACAAAATACCACTCTGAGTTATCGCAAAACGAAATAATCTATAAAAAATTTAAAAAAATTGAAGCTAATAAAGCTTTTGAAAAACTTACAAAGCCTCAAAAAAAAATTATAACTGATGAAATAACAGGATTTAAGCTAGGTGGTGTAGGTCTTAATAAAACTAAAAAAATTGAATTCAAAAAAATCTTATCTAAACTCTCTAAATTAAGTTCAAGTTTTGAAGAAAACTTATTAGATTCCGTTAATAACTATTCCCTTGTAATAGAAGACAAAAAAAAATTAAAAGGGATTCCTAAAGATGTAATGGAGAAGGCTAAAAATGATGCGATAATTCAAAAAAAAACTGGGTGGTGTTTTAGTCTAGATTTTCCATCATATCTACCATTGATGCAATATGCAGATAATAGAGAATTAAGAAAAGAAATTTATTATGCCTATGCAACCAAAGCATCTGATCTAGGAGATAAAACTACAGACAATACTAAAAATATTGACAACATTCTTTTAAGTAAAAAAAAATTATCTAATCTTTTAAATTTTCCAGACTACGCTTCAATGGCCTTAAAAACTAAAATGGCTAATTCTAGTGATGAAGTAATTAAATTTCTTGAAGATCTTGCTTACAAAGCAAAAGATTTTGCAAAAAAAGATATGGCTGATATTCAAGAATACGGGGGGAAATTTAATATCAACAATGTTGAGGCATGGGATATAGCTTATTTATCTGAAAAATTAAAGGAGGCACGCTTTAATTATTCTGACCATGAAATAAAAAATTATTTTCCAGCTTCTAAAGTCATCCAAGGTTTATTCAAAGTAGTTGAAAATATCTATGGTATCTATATTAAAGAAGAGGCTACAGAGGTTTGGCATCAAGATGTTAAATTTTATAAAATTGTTAACAATACTGAGGAATTAATTGGTTATTTTTATCTTGACCTTTATGCCCGTAAAAATAAAAGAGGTGGTGCATGGATGGATGAAGCTATTTCTAAATTTAAATTTTCAGATGATGAATCCTTCCCCGTTGCTTATTTGACATGTAATTTTTCTCAGCCAACTAATAAAAATACTTCATTGTTGACACATGATGAAGTTATTACTCTTTTTCATGAGTTTGGTCATGGTCTCCATCACTTACTTACAGAAATTAATGATTATGGTGTTTCTGGGATTCAAGGTGTTGAATGGGATGCAGTCGAATTACCAAGTCAATTTATGGAAAATTTTTGTTGGGAATGGTTAGTTATAAAAAATATGACGGAGCATGTTCAAACTAAAAAACAAATGCCAAAAACATTGTTCAATAAACTTCTAAAATCTAAAAATTTCCAATCTGGTATGCAAACAACTAGGCAAGTTGAATTTGCTCTTTTTGATATAAAACTTCATAGTGCTTATGATCCAAATCAAAAAAACTTTCTTGGTTTACTTGCAGATGTTCGCGAGCAGGTTGCTGTTGTGAAGCCACCTAGTTGGAATCGTTTTCCACATAGCTTTTCCCATATCTTTGCTGGTGGTTATGCCGCTGGATATTACAGTTACAAGTGGGCTGAAGTTTTATCAGCAGATGCATTTAGTCTTTTTGAAGAAATGGGTATTCTCTCACCAAAGGCAGGAAAAAAATTTAGAAAGGAAATTTTAGCAAAGGGTGGATCAAGGCCAGCTATTGAATCTTTTAAAAAGTTTAGAGGACGTAAGCCCTCAATTGCTGCACTCTTAAGACATCAAGGCCTTTCATAATGAAAATTGCAACATGGAATGTAAATTCATTATCCGTACGGTTTGTTCATGTATTAGATTGGTTAGAATGTAATAAACCAGATATTTTATGCCTTCAAGAGACAAAACAGGATAATGATAAATTTCCACACGAAAGCTTTAAATCTTTAAATTGGCATTCCTACCATAATGGTCAAAAAACCTATAATGGAGTAGCCATAATAAGTAAAAAACCCTTAACTAAAGTTACATCTAATATTCCTGGATTTGATGATATTCAGAAAAGGATAATTTCTGGTACTTACCAAGATCATAATAATAGGAAGATAAAAATTATCTCTGCATATGTTCCTAATGGTCATTCCTTAGATTCCGAAAAGTTTGTTTACAAACAAGAATGGCTCGACAATCTTTATAAATGGTTAATAACTTTAAACAAAGAGCATGAAGACATTGTGTTATCTGGAGATTTCAATATTGCACCAGAAGACATTGATTGTCATGATCCATCTTTCTGGAAAGGTAAAAATTTAGTCTCTGATATTGAAAGAGAATATTTTAATAAAATTATAAGTAGTGGCTTTATTGATACGTTTAGATACTTAAATCCCGAATCAACTGATTTCTCATGGTGGGATTATAGAATACCCCTAAAACGTAACGTTGGAATGAGGATTGATCATATTCTCACATCAAATTCGTTACGGGAGAATTTAAAAAAATCATATATTGATAAGGCTCCTCGTGAATTAGAAAGGCCATCTGATCACGCCCCTGTTATTACAGAATTATAATAGTTACTTACTTTTAATACCAAGAGATTTTAGCTTTCTATACAAATGCGTTCTTTCTACTCCGGATATCTTTGCCAACTCTTTAATAGAAATTTTTTTATGCATGTGAAAATTAAAATATAATTTTTCAAATTTCTCTCTTGCCACTTTAAGAGTTTCATCAAGTATTATTTCACTCACTGCAAGAGAAGGGACTTCCTCAATAGCCTCATTATTTACTTTAGTTTTAAAACTTTGTAAATAATCTAATACATCTTTT
>MDTF01001781.1_pt1 | contig 10130 bp, 5 predicted proteins | sample 811191 | NCBI WGS metagenome assembly MDTF01 (sample SAMN05326649, study PRJNA326480) | marine metagenome | isolation source: seawater | place: Southern Ocean | collected 2011 | reverse complement strand
AGGTGAACTACAAATGATGTAAATACTTTTTTAATACTTGATTATGACCTAATTTGGTTTTTCTAATGACGGATTTGAAACTGACTAAATATCAAAACATTTAATGAGTAATAAAGCGATACCAGTTATTGATCTATTTGCTGGACCTGGCGGTTTAGCAGAAGGGTTTTCATCTGTTTTTAAAAATGCCAAAAGAGTCTTTGATATAAAACTATCAATTGAAAAGGATGAGAATGCGCATAAAACTTTAGAACTTAGAAGCTTTTACCGACAATTTTCAAAAGCTAATGTGCCTAAAGAATATTATGAAGTAATCAAAGAATCTAAGCTTGCGTCAAGAACTGAAAAACGTAATGAACTTTTTAATAAATACCCAAAAGAAGCCAATAATGCTAAAGCTGAGGCTTGGTGTTGTGAACTTGGTAATGAGAACTTTCCAAATGAAAAAATCGATAAAAGAATACAACTAGGACTAGGCAATCGAAAGGATTGGGTGCTGATCGGTGGGCCGCCATGTCAGGCCTATTCAATGGCAGGCAGATCAAGAGTTGGAGGAATACATAATAAAGATCATCGCGTTTTTTTATACAAAGAGTATTTAAGAATAATAGCAGTGCATCACCCAGCGGTTTTTGTAATGGAAAACGTAAAGGGCCTTTTGTCTGCCAAAGTAAATGGGGAAATGATGTTCGATTGTATTTTGAATGATCTTCAAAATCCATCTTCAGTTTTTGAAAAAACCAAATCGCCTAAATACAAAGTATATTCTTTAGCTACCGAACCTGAGAGTAAGGACAAGGCAGGTAGACCTAGCTATAGAGAAAATAGAGATTTTTTAATCAAGTCTGAGAAATTCAATATTCCACAGAAAAGGCATCGTGTTATTCTACTTGGAATTCGTGAGGATATAAAAGAGGTTCCTAGTATTTTAAAAGAAGGGCTCCGCGAAATTGACTTAAAAAGTGTCATTGGAGATTTACCAAAACTGAGAAGTAGATTAGGACGATCAATTGTTTCCAGTAAGACCATAAATGGCAAAAAGAAAAGAGTTTACAAGAATGAAATTGACTCTGATGATAATTGGGGACGCAAAATTTCAGAAATAAAAAAAGAAGTTCATTCATGGAACGGATTTGTATCGAACAAACCCATTTTAAATGTTGAAGCTTCACCGAATGGGGTTGGAGCTGAATTTGTAAAATGTGTTACACCAGTAAAAAGTAACCCTCTGCGTGAATGGTACAGAGACGATTATTTGAAAGGAGTTGCTAACCATGAAACTAGGACACACTTATTAGAAGATCTCAAACGCTATTTTTTTGCCAGCACATATGCCCAGCTATATAAGCGCTTTCCAAGATTAAGAGATTATGAAAAGCACAGCGATCAACTTATGCCTGATCATGAAAGCGCTAGAAGTGGAAAGTTTGCGGATAGATTTAGAGTACAGATGCCTAATGTCGCTGCGACAACTGTAACTAGCCATATATCAAAAGACGGACACTATTTTATCCATTATGACCCTGAGCAATGTCGAAGTTTAACCGTTCGTGAGGCAGCTAGAGTTCAAACCTTCCCGGATAATTATTTATTCTGCGGGCCAAGAACTGCGCAATACCATCAAGTTGGAAACGCTGTGCCTCCTTTTTTAGCCTTGCAAATAGGTGAAGTAGTAAACAAACTCTTTAAAAATGAAAATAGCTGACTACCAAGAATTGAAAACGGCGATTGCGTCCCCAGATGCAAGTTCTATGATTGAAACGTTTAGAGCAATTGGATACTCTATCGAAACGGCCGTCGCGGATGTTATTGATAACTCGATAAGTGCTTCTTCTAAAAACGTATGGGTCGATTATGAATGGAAAGGACCACAAACAACAATATCAATTGCAGATGATGGAATTGGAATGAATAACGAGGATCTTATCCAAGCCTTAAGGCCAGGAAGTACTAGTCCATTGCAAGAAAGAAATGAAAATGATCTTGGGCGGTTCGGCTTAGGTTTAAAAACAGCATCTTTTTCGCAAACAAGGAAATTCACGGTAATTTCAAAAGCAGAGAATTATGTTCCAGTATTTTGGAGCTGGGATTTAGACTTTGTAAAAAAAACAGAAAGCTGGTCACTAGTTAATTATTGCCATGAACAGACCAAATGGGAAAAGGTTTTTAATAAGCAAAAATCAGGAACTTCTGTTATCTGGTGGGATCTTGACCGGCTGACAAAAGACACATTTGCGGATAGTGAAGAATCAAAGGCAAAGTTTCTTCAAACTATGGAAAATGTTAAGACTCACCTTTCTATGGTCTTCCATAAATATATAGAGGTTGGAATTAATGTTTATTTCAGAGATAGGAAGATCAAGCCTTGGGATCCATTTATGATTGGAAAAGAAGGGTTACAAATCCGACCGGAAGCGACCTTTAATAACGGAAGAATTTCAGTGCGAGGATATATTTTGCCTCATCGATCTAAACTAACTGCAAAAGAATACCAAGAAGGGAAAGGGCCAAAGGACAGCTGGACGGCCCAGCAAGGGTTTTATGTGTATCGTAAGAACCGATTGTTGGTGGCTGGAGATTGGTTAGGCTTATTTAAGAAAGAAGTTCATTACGATTTGTGCAGGATTCAAATAGATCTTCCAAATCATTTTGACGCTGAATGGCAAATTGATATTAAAAAATCGGTGGCAAGGCCGCCAATTATTTTCAGGGAATCTATAGTTGCAATAGCGAAAGATGTTCGTGCTCAGGCAATCCAAGTTTATCGCCATAGAGGAAAAACAATTAAAAGAAAATTATCCAAAGATGATTATGCTCCTTTTTGGGAAGAACAGGTCAGACACGGGAAGAGGTTTTATAAAATTAATAGACTACATCCTCTAATAGACATAGTTAAAAAAGAAGTTTCTGGTGAAACTTTAACTAAAGTTGAACAATTATTGAAATTTATTGAAGAAACCATTCCGGTGCCTCTAATTACATTACAAGAAAACGAAAATGAAAAACCGCATGGTAAACCTTTCGAAGGAGTAAATCATGATCAACTCATAGAAACAATTAAAATGCTCTATACAAAATTTACTGAGCAAGGTATGAATTCGAAAAGAGCTCAATCTAGGTTGCTTAACACTGAACCATTTAGTTTTTATCCAGAATATATCGAAAATCTAGGCAATGAATAAAGTAGATCCAATCAAAATAATAAGACAGGTTTTAGGGAATGAAGCTTCATATACCATGCAAGAAGTTGAACTTGCTGTAGATAACTATTTGTTGATGCAACTTGATAAAGCCGACAATAGGGAACTTCTGATTAGAAGAGTAGAAGAGCTATATAAAATACGACAAGATGATTTTAAAATTATAACTAGAGAAGACAGATATCGTCCATGGTTACCAGATAAAAAGTCAATAATAGACTTTGAAAATGGTTTTTGGGGTAGATATAGAGATCACTTATCTGACGAAAAAAACTTCCCGCCAGAAACAATTAATAAACTTGATGTTCTCACTGATAAAATATTAGATAATCTTTTCGATCCAAGTGAAAACAATATTCAAACGAATAAGAAAGGACTAGTCGTCGGGCAAGTACAATCTGGAAAAACGGCTAATTACACTGGTTTAATATGCAAAGCTGCAGACTCGGGCTTTGGACTTATAATAATAATGGCTGGAATGCATAACAATCTTAGAAGCCAAACTCAACTTAGAATTGATGAAGGATTTCTTGGCTTTGATACTCAGCATATTAGAGCACTAGACCAAAATAAACTTAAAATTGGCGTTGGAAATACTGAAATTGAAAAAGTTGCCCATTCATTAACATCAAGCTTAGAAAAGGGAGACTTTACACAAGGTGCTGCAAATGCTATTGGATTGAGTTTTGAAACAAAAGACCCGATAATCGCAGTGATTAAGAAGAATCCGCATGTTTTAAGAAGAATACATGGTTGGCTTGCAGCACAAACTGGCCAAGACAATAAAATCCGAAACAAATCAGTTTTGATTATTGACGATGAGGCGGATAATGCTTCAATCAATATTTCCAACGATCCTGAGGTAAACAGCACAATAAATAGGGGTATAACTCAAATATTATCGTTGTTTGGACGAAATGCGTACGTGGGTTATACCGCGACTCCATTTGCCAATATTTTTATTCCTTTAAATGACGAAAATTTATTTCCAAGAGATTTTATAATAAATATCCCTGCACCATCAAATTATATAGGACCGCATAAAATTTTCGGATTTGAAATCGCAGAAGATGAGGATGAAACGTTGAGTGTGCTGCCTATTGTGAATAGAATAGAAGACTATAGAGATTTTGTACCAAACCGACATAAAAAAGATGATCAAGTTCCCTCTTCAATACCAGAATCTTTAAAAAGCGCTATCCTTTGCTTTATCCTGACCTGTTCAATTAGAAGATTAAGAGGGCAAAAGACCGTTCATAACTCAATGTTGATACATGTTTCGCGATTCGTCCGCTGGCAAGATCATATTACTGAATTAGTGAGCAACCAATTTCATAATTATCGAAGAGGGATTGACCAAAATGACAACCAAACTATGGAACTATTGAGACTGACATTTGAACAAGATGTTAAAGGTTATAATTCTTATAAATCTGTTTCAGAAAAAATTCTTTCATCTGACTTGAAGGAATTAGATTCTCAAATTAAAGTTCATACTTGGGAGGAAGTCAAAGTTCATTTGCATGATGCTGCATCGAAAATAGAAATAAAAGCAATTCATGGGGGATCGGGAGAAGCTTTAGATTATTACGAACATAAAAATGGACTTTCCGTAATTGCAATTGGAGGTAACAAATTGTCACGCGGACTCACTTTAGAAGGTCTTTCAGTTAGCTATTATCTGCGTGCATCTAGAATGTATGACACTTTAATGCAAATGGGGAGGTGGTTTGGATATCGATCAGGTTATGTCGATTTATGTCGTCTTTTTACAAGTAGAGAACTCAACGAATGGTTTTGTCACATTACTAGAGCTTCAGAAGAATTGAGGCAAGAATTTGATTATATGTCAGATGTTGCTGGAGCTACACCAGAACAATATGCCCTTAAGGTTAGAACGCACCCTGGAGTCTTACAAATATCCGCAAGTAATAAGATGAGATCTGCTACTAACGTTCAAATTTCTTGGGCAGGCCGTTTAGTTGAGTCGTATGAATTTAAAAAAGAGATCACTCAGATTCAGTCAAATTTAAAACACACAAAACGTTTTATACAAGGTCTAACCCAAAGAAATAATTCAATTGATAAGGGGTTCTTTTGGAAGAACATTTCTTGTAGCTCAATTATTGAATTTTTTAGCGGAATTAAAGCACTTGATAATCTAAAAGCATATGATCCACAAAATTTAATTCGTTTTATTTCTAAACAAGAAGAAAACGGTGAATTAACTAATTGGAGGGTAATACTTATGTCGAAAGCTAGTGCTTCAAATACTACTTTGTTTACAGTAGGAGGGAATTCAGAAGATATTGGTCATTGGAAACGAACGGCTGACGATAAAATATTAGACGACTCCGTTTATTACCTTAGAAAATCCCATATAATAAGTCCAGGTGATGAGTTTTTGGATTTAAATGAAACCCAATATGCGAAAGCCATGTATTTAACCAAATTAAAAAGAAAGAAGGAGGGCGTCCCAAAATATCCTAATGGGCAAATTGTTCGCAATGAAATTAGAGACCCAAAAGAACCTTTACTAATATTATACTTATTAGATCCTCAAGAAGGTGAAACAGGAGTGCCTGAGGGTACAGAACCTTTTGTTGGCTATGCGATAAGCTTTCCGAAAAGTGACTTTAATGCTCCTGTGACCTATGCCATACATGAGGAGCTAATACCACAATTTGACATGGTTGAAGAGGATATAGAGGATTATGGAGTCGAAGATTGAAAAGATTTGGGCAGATATTGAAGTTGATTCAAATCAACACTCAGGCTTAATATACAAGCGTTATTCAGCATTGGTTAAGCCTGATGTTTTTGTCGCGATAAAAGCTCCTGAAAGCTTGAGAAATTTGGCTATAAGGCTTGTAAAGCCTATCGGAATTAGATTGGATGATTTTAATTTAATTAGAGATATTAAACTTGAATCGTATCCAGATGAAAGAGACAACGAAAAAGAGTTTCTTTTAATAGTTCTCCTCAACAATGACTTCAAAGATATTTTTTCCACTTTTTGCGAAGATTTAATTTTTTCAGTTGAAAACTGTATGAAACAAGAAGAAGTTATTGAAGGACTTGTCGATAGAATTTCAAAATGGAGGACTCTTCTTGAGAAAATCGGAAAAAAAGGTATGTCTCCTGAAGCACAAAGAGGCTTGTATGGAGAACTTTACTTTCTCAGAAAATATATCGAAAACACGAAATTGCCAATTGAATGTATTCAAACTTGGAAGGGCCCAGAAAACTCAATCCAAGACTTTCAAAATTTAAACTGGGCTATAGAAGTTAAAACAACACACGGTAAAAATCATCAAAAGATTCAAATTGCCAATGAAAGACAGCTCGATAATTCAGTTATTGATAACATAATACTGTATCATCTTTCATTAGACATTAGAAATGGAAATGGGGAAACACTAAACCAAATCATTCTAACCATCATGAGGCTGTTAAAAGGACATAGCACCGCTGGTAACCTTTTTAAAATGAAACTAATGCAAGCCAATTATTTTACAGAAGAAAGTCACTTATACTTAGATATGGGTTATAGTATTCGCCAAGAAAATATTTATGGCGTAAACGACAGTTTTCCAAAAATCACTGAAAATGATATTCCTAAGGGTGTGGGAGACGTTCACTATTCAATAGTGTTGACAGAATCAGAAAGTTGGCGAATTCAAATAGAAGATATGTTTAATATAATATTTACGTAAAATGCAATCAGACAAAGAATTAAAAAGGTTTTATGATGAAATAAATGAGGAGTTAAAAGCAGGTTTGTTAGCCGAAGATGACGGTACTACACCTGAACAGCTTTTTACAGAATATTGCTTGTCGCTATTGGCAGATGCAGGAGAGACGGAAAATTTTGTGGTTAGCTACGATGAAAAAGTCAATAGAAGAGGAGTAGAGCATAAGATAAACGGATATTCTTTATATGAAAATTATGAAACCCTGGACTTGTTTATCACTTTGCTTTCCGATACAAATGAAATACCTTCCATTCCAAAAGGCGAAATTGACAGAGCATCAGAAAGATTGAGGAAATTTTTTAAAAATGCGATATACAATAACTATAAAAACGAAATTGAAGAGTCATCAGAAATCTTTGATATTGCTCATACCTTAGCCGAGGTTCCTCAAGTGAAGGAATTTCTTTCACGTGTAAATATTTTTATATTAACTAATGGTATTGTAAAATCGGAAATCAATTTAACTGACACAATATCAGGTTATAGTATCTTTTATAGAATAATTGACCTTAATTATTTATTCAATATCTCATCAAAGGCACATGTGCCGATTGAGATATCATTCGCTGACGAAGGTTTTAGACTCCCATGTATTTTAAATAATACACAGAATGATGATTATCAGTCGTACTTAGGAATTATTCCAGGCGACGCATTAGTTGAGATATATGAACGATATGGGGCTCGATTACTTGAACAAAATGTGCGTTCGTTTCTTCAGTTTACGGGAAAATACAATCGGGGAATCAGGAATACAATAATTAACGAACCTCATATGTTTTTGGCTTTCAATAATGGAATTGCCGCAACAGCTGAAGAAATAGAAGTCACAAGAAACTCCGAAGGGACCTTTATTGCAAGTGTCAAAGATTTTCAAATTGTCAATGGAGGGCAAACGACTGCATCCATCTACCACACATGGAAAAAAAATAAGGAAACCGATATTTCGAAGATATTCGTTCAACTGAAATTGACAATAATTAAGAATAGGGAGAATTTTGGAGAAATTGTTGGACGAATTGCGGAGTACGCAAATACACAAAATAAAGTATCCGCATCAGATTTAAGTTCAAATAAAGAAAATCATGTTCTTTTTGAAAAAATATCAAGAACAATTTGGGCGGCGCCTACCAAAGACAAATTGCAGCAAACAAGATGGTTTTTTGAGAGAGCCAGAGGTCAATACAAAAATGCTAGACAACGGGAAGGATATTCTCTGGCAAAGAAAAAAGCATTCGATTTGAAGAATCCAAGAAGCCAAGTTCTAACCAAAGAGAGTTTGGCTAAATACATAAATTGTATGGGCGAAGTTTATAAAGCAAATAAACTAGTTATAGGTCCTCATATTGTCGTGCGGGGGGCACAAAAAAATTATGCACAGTTCGTAAATAATAATTACAAGGATAGACCAGATAACATATTTTTTGAAGATACTGTAGCTAAAGCCTTATTATTCAAATCAAGTGAGAAAATTTATGGTGTTAAACCAAATGCTATCGGTGATATGCGGTATATCACGGTCCCATATACAATTGGTCTTTTTGGTTATCTGGCTAATTATCAATTTGATTTGTATAGGGTGTGGAAGAAACAAGAAATCTCAGAGCCATTAAAGACGTTGTTACGCGGTTTAATGATCGATGTGGAACATTTTATTAAATCTAATGCTCCAGGGTCATTATACGGCGAATGGGCAAAAAAGGAAGAATGTTGGAACTTAATTAAAGAGTCGAAATGGGAAGTGAATTTAGGTTCAATACAAGAAGATTTAATTAATAAAAACACTCCAATTAGACTGCGCATATCGGATAAAGAAGTGGATGATAAACTTGCTCAAAGCGAGTTGAAATTAATCAGTTCTATTCCAAGTAATAAATGGCTTGAAATCTCAAAACTAGGGAATCACATTGAAGAGGTAAATCAACATCTAAAAGATAGGGCTATTAACATCATGTCGACCATTAATCAAGGTAAATCTCTGAGTGTAAAACAACGAATTGACGCATTAAAGCTAATTGACATATTAGTAGACAAAATACCAGAGTATTTTGATTCCCTAAAAGAACCTAATTTATTAGATGATAAGACTTCAATTTTAGAAACTAGGTCTCAATATGTAATTATAGATATTCCATTACTTCAAAAAATGGTTGATTACGATTCAAAAGCCAAGGTTTTGAAAAGAGGGGAGCAACAGTATCTTGCAGATTACGCATACGGTTTAAAAAAAATGAATGATTTTCATAGATCTAACCTAGAGCGACATCTCCAAACTCTTATTAAGTCGGGGTATAATTTAGGTTAGATAGATAGTGAGAACTGTTATAAATTTAAACCTATTTCATTTAATATCCCGAGTATAGGCCAGAAGAAAATACAGGCAGACTGGGCCATGTGCGTGGAGCTTTTTTTCTTCTTGAATTTTTGTTTCGTTTTGTTTCAAGACAAAATGAAAGAGAGATAAACACCCAATTCAAATCAATTCTATTTAACATAATAATTAGTAGTATTTAAATGAGCGTCGGCAAAGCAAGTGTATTGCAAACTGACTTAAAGGAATTTGCGAATACTGTTGTGAGCGTTGGCCATTTGAGAGGAAGATTTTTTTAATCTTTGAATTTAGCAGTATTTCAATTCTGAAAACAAAGAAACCTTGAGAGCTTGGGATATTGAAAGTAGAATCTCTAAAATCACCAGTAAGTCGAATTAAAAGTGAAACGCCATAAAAGAAACGCAATGCGCGTGGCTACTTAATATAATGTCTAATTATAGGACAATCCCAAATCGAAGACGAAATCAAAACTTCACGAGGTTTTAAAATTTAACGACAACTCGAACAATTATACGGAATATCAAAATCTAGTAACGCGGGATGCCTGTGCGAACTATTTACTTGAGCGATTCAGGCGAAAGCAAGTGAAGAATGAACGCAGACATAATATCCATTATGGTTGACCAAAGGGCGTCGGGCAATTTAATTCTAGAAATACGTCAAGGATTTGCTTTAACATAATATCTATCGATATAGTACAATCTGTCGATTGTGCGATATCTGATATTATATTAACCACACGTGGACGGCAAATCCCGTATAGATAGGTATATCTTAATCCTAGCCTTTTGTCCTATGATGTATTGCGTTATGTTACTTTGCTTTGGACTTTGAGTATTTATT
>MDTF01000714.1_pt1 | contig 10130 bp, 11 predicted proteins | sample 811191 | NCBI WGS metagenome assembly MDTF01 (sample SAMN05326649, study PRJNA326480) | marine metagenome | isolation source: seawater | place: Southern Ocean | collected 2011 | reverse complement strand
TTTTGGTAAGTATTTTTAAACAAGAAAAATATTTGTAATATTTGTTATAATTCTTGTTAGGTTTTTTTTGAGCATTAACAATCTGTATATTTTTATTAAATTGGTTATTAAATTTTTCGTCGAAAGTAATTAATGTTATCTTATCAACAAAATTAGAAAGATAGTTTGTGATAATAATAATATTTTTTTCAACACCACCACCATCCATTGATGGCATGAATACAATTAGTCTCTTTTGATTTTTTTCCATAGTAATCTAACAATGTTTTTAAATGAATTATTTCTTGTTATAATTACATCACTTTTCTTTATAGATGAATCGGTCTTTTTTTTTATTATAGCTAGCCCTGACGATTTAAATGAAAAATTCAAATCAAATAAATCAGAATTATTATTATAAATTTCAAGTATCTTATTAAAGGTTTCTTTGTTATTAATTTCACAGTAAAAACTATTTGAATCTTTATGTTTTAAATAAGGAAGATGTGAAATATCATCTATAAAAAAATATCCATCTTTATTTAATAAATTGAAATAATTATATATAATTTTTTCAACGTGAGTTGCCTCATGAAGGCTATCAAGAAATATTACATCAACTTTTTTTGGAATTTTTGATTTTATTAAGTCAAAGTTATCATCCCTTGATTTTATAAATGTCCATTTTGAATTGTTTGATACATCAGAGCAATCATCAATATCAGCTGAAAATAAATGACCATCATTTTTATTGCATATTTCTAAAAATTTGAGTGTAGATCGTCCCTTTTGTACGCCAAACTCAAGAATATTGACTTTATTAATTTTTGATATGAGGGGGTATAAAAAATTATTCAATTTATATTCGTATTCAGTCATAATTGTTTTTATAATATGGATTTCTAAATAACATTAATTTAAAAGTTTCGATATACTATTAAATAAACATTATAAAGCCACAAAAGTAATAAATATTGAGCAAAATGAATTACAAACCTAATATTTTTTATTGGTCACCATTTTTAGTCCCAATTGCAACACCTAGAGCAGTTGTAAATTCTTCAAAAGCATTACAAAAATATGGAAAAAAATATGAATGCTCAATAATAAATTTTTTTGGAGAATTTAATTTATACCAAAATGAATTACAAAAAAAAAATATCAAGTTAATAAATTATTTTAATGAAAAATTATTAAAAATTCTTCCAAAATATGGAAAGTTACAAAGCAGGTTTTCATTTATAATAATATTCATACTTTCATTTATTCCATTAAAGAGATTGATTTCAAAACAAAAGCCAGAATTTTTAATAATTCATTTAATTACGTCACTACCTTTGGTGCTTCTAATTTTTTTTAAGTTTGAAACAAAATTTATTCTGAGAATATCTGGGTTACCAAAGATTGGTATATTTAGAAAGTTTTTATGGAAGAAAGCTTTATCGAAGATTTATATGGTAACTTGCCCAACAAAATCAACAGCAAATTATATTGAAAGTCTCAACATAGTAGATAAAAAAAAAATTAAGACTCTATATGATCCAATTATTGAAATTAGTAAAATTAATTTTCAAAAAAAACAAACAGTATATTTACCCTTTGCAAAAAGTGAATATTTTTTTACAGCAGGAAGATTGACAAAACAAAAAAATTTTTTATTTCTTTGCAAAGCAATTAAAAAAATAGTTTTAGATATTCCTGAGTTTAAAATCATAATTGCTGGAGATGGAGAGGATAAGCATAAAATATTATCCTTTATTAAAAAAAATAATCTGGAAAAAAATATTTTTTTGATTGGCCATGTACAGAATATTTTTCCATATATTTTTTCATCACAAGGGTTCATTTTAACATCACTATGGGAAGATCCCGGCTTTGTTTTAATAGAAGCTGGATTTTGCAGAATACCTGTTTTTTCTAGCGATTGCTTAGAGGGACCAAAAGAAATTATAAAAGATAACTTTAATGGATTATTATTTAAATCAAATGATGAAAATGACCTAGTTAAAAATTTTAAAAGATTTAATAAGATTATCAATAACGATAAAAATAAAAAAAAATTAATTTTAAATAATTTAATACTTACACGCAAATTTTCATTATTTAATCATTATCATGAATTAAATAAAATTTTAAGTGATGGTTGCAATTGATTATTGATATGAAACCTTTAATTTCTATAATAGTACCATTTTATAAAAAAAAAAAATATATAGATCAAACTATTAAGTCTATAGTCAAACAATCTTACAAAAATTATGAATTAATATTAGTGTATGATGATCTAGATAAGACAGATTTACCATATTTACTTAAAATTTTAAGACAGATTAAAAAGAAAAAGATTATAATAAATAAAAAAAATATTGGAGCAGGTCTTTCAAGAAATGCAGGAATATTAAAAGCCAAAGGTGAGTTTATTGCTTTTATTGATGCTGATGATATTTGGAAAAAAAATAAATTAAAAAAACAATTATCATTTATGTTGGGTAATAAAATTAATTTTTCTTTTACTTCATACTCAATTATTAATAATAAAAATACTGTGGTTAAACTCATAAAAGCTAAAAAAACAATTGATTATGATGATTTAGTTAAATCTTGCGATATAGGATTATCTACAGTTATGATTAAAAGAGACTTACTAAAAAAAAATAAATTTTCCAGTATCCGGACCAAAGAAGATTATGTTTTGTGGTTAAAGCTATCCAGACAAAATATAAAAATGATGGGTGTAAAAGAATGCTTAGTATTATGGAGAAAATTAAATAACTCCCTATCTAGCCCAGTGTTTCAAAGAATTATTGATGCTTTTTATGTCTATAACAATTTCTTGAGGTTTAATTTTATTAAATCAGTTTATTATATACTCATCATGTCTTTAAATTCTTTTAAAAAAAGGTATCTATGATTTCAATACAGGCTTTATTATTTCCTTTAATTTTTACTATAATTTTATCATTTATTCTATTGCATTTATTAGTTAAAAAAAATTTTTTACTAGATCAAATAAATTCATCAAAGCATAAACAGCTAACTACAAATAATTCTACTAATAAACCCATACTGTGCGGAGGAATTATTATATTTATTGGGATTTTTTTTTTTGATACAGATTTATTTCAAATACAAATAATTAGCTTTTTTGTTTTAATAATTGGAACTCTTTCAGATATTAATAAACTTAATTCGCCAAAGTATAGAATTTTATTTCAATTTTTAATTGTTTTTCTTTTTTTGTTATTTAATGGAAATTTAGCCATTGTTGATTTAAGGGTTGCTTTTATTAATAATATCCTTTCGATCAAATTTATAGCCATATTATTTAGTATTTTTTGCATGTTGATATTAATTAATGGAAGCAATTTTTTAGATGGACTTAACACACTTGTGGCTGGTTATTACATTTTAGTTTTAACAATAATTGTTTTAACTTCATCACAATTTAATTTATATATAGATCTAAATATTTATTACTTAATAATCACAATATCTGTGGTTTTTATATTTAATTTTTTTAATAAAATTTATCTAGGAGATGCGGGCTCTTATTTAATATCTTTTCTAACTGCGTTTTTTATATTGGACTTTTATTCACAAAATAACTCTGTATCCCCATATTTTATTTGTTTACTTTTATGGTACCCTGCTTTTGAAAATTTATTTTCTATATTAAGAAGAATTACTTCAAAAAAAAATATAGACAAAGCTGATGATGATCACTTACATCAAATGATCTATCGACTTTTGATATATAAAAATTATTTAAATAAAAGATATACTAATACAGCAACAGCAATGTTAATTAATTTATTTAATCTTTTAATATTTATATTTGCTTATAAATATTATTTTTTTACAGAATACTTAATTTTAATTATTTTTTTTAATATTACAGTTTATTTATTATTATACTTTTTTATTAAAAAAAATTTTAATTATCTTAGCTAATGAAAATATCAATATTAATCTCTAACTATAATAAAGAAAAATATATTGAAGAATGTATATTATCAGCAATAAATCAAGATTATCAGAATTTTGAAATCATAATTATTGATAACGACTCAACAGATAATTCTTTAAAAATAATTAATAAATTTTCTGAAAAACTTTTAATTAAAAATAAAAAACGTATAAGTCATTTTGGTGCATCTAATCAAATTGATCTAATAATTGAGTCTTTTAAGATATCTACAGGAAATGTAATTTGCTTGCTAGATGGAGATGATTTCTTTTTGAAAAATAAGATTTCAAAAATAAGTCAACATTTTTCTAAAAATCCACAATTACAAATTATTTTTGATACACCAAGTGTATCTGTTAAAAATAAAATTATACCTTTAAGACTGAAAAAAAAAAATATTTAACAAAGATTGGACATCTACAGTACCGACAAGTGGTATAAGCTTTAGAAGGAATTTTTTTGATTCATGTTTAAAATCTACTCTATTAGAAAAGTACCCAATCTTGGAAGTTGATTTTAGATTAAATTTTTTTGCAAAAAAAATACAAAATAAGTATTTACATTTAAGTGACTATCTAACTTTTTATAGAAAAGTAGATAACGGTATAATGTCAAAATCAAAAAAATTTTCTTATAATTGGTGGTTTAAAAGGCTAATGGCTCACTATTTCATACGCGATATTTATACACAAAATAAAATTACACATAAAAAAAATTGTGATTTTTATTTAACCAAAGCTATTGTTCACCTATTAAATAAAAAAAACAATTAATTATATAATGTCTTCAATTTTAACTTTATCAATCTATTATTGGATAATTATATTTTCTATAGTTGGGTACGGCTTATTATTTAATAAATACTTGTTGAATTCTTCTGATAATGACATCGGATTTATAGGAGTATATGGAATTTTTTTTCTTATACTTATTTCATATTTATCTAGTTTTTTTTTACCACATACAGAAATATTCAATTTTATTTTGCTATTAATAGGTTTCATTAATTTTTGCATTAACTGGAAAAATCACATAGTTCAAAAGAGCATCAAAGATCTGGTAATTATTTTTTTGATTTTAATGATATTTATATTTGTAAGCAAAAATCATGATGATTTTCCTACTTACCATTTTCCTTACATTCATCTTCTTACTGAGTATTCAAACATGATTGGTATAGGAAATTTCAGGCATGGTTTTAGAACACATTCATCGATTTTTTATTTATCATCTTTATTTAACTTGCCTTTTTCTAATTTTTTTTTATTTCATCTAGCACCAGTATTTTTTATGGGTTTTTCAAATATTATTTTTTATAATAAAATTAAAGAACAATTAAATTCTAAAAGACCATCATATTTATTGTATTTATCACTTCTTTCTTTAATTTTTATAAATATTTTTTTTTATCGTCTAGCAGAACATGGTACAGATCGTTCTGCGATGATTTTGATTATAGTCTTAATTATTGAATTATTTTATTTAACTAATATTAAAAAAAATATTAATAAATACTTATTTTTAAAATTTTTAATATTAATAACACTTATTATTTCTTTTAAAACTTTTTATATTTTATATGGACTGTTGCTAATTCCTATCTTATTTTATTTTTTAGATAAAAAAATACCCCTAAATTTTTTTATCAGAAACATAGTCACCTACCTTTGTTTACTAATGTTTTTTGCTATGATAACCGTAAATTTTTTTAATTCGGGCTGCTTATTGTATCCTGTTAAATTTTTATGTTTTGAAAGTTTTAGTTGGTCAATACCTATTAGTGAAGTTGAGAAGATGAAACTATGGTATCAGCAATGGGCCAAGGCTGGTGCCAATCCTCATTATCGTGTAGATAATCCAGAAGTCTATGTGCAAAATTTTAATTGGGTCAGCAATTGGATGGATAAATACTTTTTTAATAAGGTTTCTGATTTTTTATTAGGAATTTCTTTTTTAAGTTTATTTATTTTTTTGATATTTTTTTCAAAGAAATCTCAAAAAATTGTTAAACCAAAATTTTTATTGATATATATAACTTTAATATTTTTAACCTTGGTATGGTTTTATACATTACCAACATTGAGGTATGGAGGATATCATCTGATTGCTTTGTTAGCTTTTATTCCAATCTCAATATATCTAAGTAAATTTTTTATTAACCAACGATTATTAAAAAATAAGGTTTATTTTTTTTTATTTTTAACAATCATCGTTTTTGTTGGTAGAAATGTTTCAAGACTGAGCAATGAATATGTGCTCTATAACTATAATATACTAGATAACGCCTATCCTAGAAAAGTTGGGCAAGATTTTACAATCTTTAAAAGGATACAGAACTTGAATAAATGTCATATACAAAAAGATACTATGGCATGTACAGATGATTATATAAAAGTAAAATTATTAAATGATACTTATATTTATTATAGAGATAAAAAATGAAAAGTTTATTTAATTTAATATTAAAGATTATTGATTTTTTTTATCAAAGAAAAATAATCAATTTTTTTAAAACCAATACAAAATTAGAATATGATGTATTGATAGATGTAGGTGCGCATGAAGGAGAGACTGTTATTAATTTTTTAAAAAATTTTAAAGTGCAAAATATCTACTCTTTTGAGGCAAGTAAAAAAACATATGATAAACTTGAGGTTAAGATAATCGAAATAAGAAAGAAATACAGAAAAACTAATATAGAGATATTTAATAAGGGAGTTGGAAATTCCAATAATCATAAATCATTTAATGAATTACCAGAAAGCAACTCTTCAACATTTAATTCTATTGATCAACAGTCCTCATACTTTAAAAGAAAAAACAAAATATTATCTCTATTTATTAAAAAAGATTTTTTTATTAAAAAAACTATAATTTCACAAATTAAACTTACAGACTTTATTAAGCAAAAAAAAATAATAAAAATTGATATATTAAAAATTGATACTGAAGGTTACGAGTTCGAAGTTCTAAAAGGTCTTGGTGACAGTATTAAATTAGTAAATTATATTTATTTTGAGCATCATTATGACAATATGATAAAAAAGAACTATAAATTTTCACAAATACATAGTTATTTAGATGCTAGTGGATTTGATCGAGTTTTTAAAATCAAGATGCCACTAAGAAAATCTTTTGACTATATATATCATAAAAAAACAGTATAAACTCAACAAAACTTTTATGAAGAAAAAAATTGCTCTTATTTTTGGTGTTACTGGTCAAGATGGCTCTTACTTATCAGAACTTTTAATTAAGAAAGGCTATCTAGTACATGGGATTAAAAGAAGATCTTCATCATTTAATACAGGTAGAATTGATCATATTTATCAAGATCCATTTGAAAATAGAAGAAATTTTTTTTTACATTATGGAGATGTTACAGATGCAATATCCGTATCATCTTTAATAAAAAAAATTAAACCTACTGAAATATATAACTTAGCAGCTCAATCACACGTTTCAGTTTCTTTTGAAGTCCCAGAATATACTGCTAATGCAGATGCTGTAGGAGCTTTAAGAATTCTTGAAGCTATTAAATTTCATGGGTATGAAAAATTTACCAAATTTTATCAAGCTGGAACATCAGAAATGTTTGGAAAAGTGCAGAAAATTCCACAAGATGAAAATACACCATTTTATCCTAGAAGTCCTTATGGTGTTGCTAAAGTTTATGCACACTGGATTACTGTAAATTATAGAGAGGCATATAATATTTTTGCTTGTAATGGCATATTGTTTAACCATGAAAGCCCAAGAAGAGGTGAAACTTTTGTCACAAGAAAGATTGTGATCGCACTATGTAAAATTAAAAATGGCTTACAAGAAAAATTATATTTGGGAAACATAGAAGCAAAACGTGATTGGGGTCATGCCAAAGATTATGTATTAGCAATGTGGAAGATGCTTCAAAAAAAATCCCCAAATGACTATGTAATTGCAACAGGCAAACAATACTCTGTTAAACAATTTGTTAACTTAGTTTTAAAAGAGCTTAAGATCCAATTTTATTGGAAGGGCAGTGGTATAAAATCAAAATGTTACACCAAAGATGGCATATGTATAGTTGAGTGTAATAAAGAGTATTACCGACCTTTAGAAGTAGACACGTTATTAGGAAACTCTAAAAAAGCACAAAAAGATTTAAATTGGAAAGCAAATACAAATATCCATGAGCTAGTTGAGGATATGGTGAAATCAGAATTAAAAATTATTAATTAAAATGAATCATAGATCAAAGATTTATGTTGCTGGACACAATGGTCTAGTGGGCAGTGCAATTATAAAAGAGTTAAAAAAAAAAGGTCTTAAAAAGATAATAACAGCTACTAGAGACCAGTTAGATTTAACTGATCAAAAAAAAACCCTAAAATTCCTTAAAAAAAATAAACCTAACTTCATCTTTATAGCAGCTGCAAAAGTTGGGGGCATATATTCTAACAATAAGTATAAAGGCCAGTTTATATATGAAAATCTGATGATCCAATCAAATCTCATTCATTCAGCTTTTTTATGTGGGATTAAAGATTTAATTTTTTTAGGTTCAAGCTGTATATACCCAAAAAAAAGTAAACAACCAATTAAAGAAGAATATTTATTAACTGGAAAGCTTGAGGAAACGAACGATGCTTATGCTATTGCTAAAATTGCAGGTATAAAAATGTGTGAGAGTTACAATTCTCAATATAAAACTAATTACAAATGTTTAATGCCGACAAATACATTTGGTCCAAATGATAACTACCATGCTTTAAATTCCCATTTCATTCCTTCATTAATTAGAAAAATACACGATATAAAAATGAATAATAAAAAAATTTTGATACTATGGGGAAATGGAAAAGCAAAAAGAGAAGTTCTATATGTAGAAGAACTAGCAAAAGCGTGTATTTATTTTATGAATAAAAAAACTAAGCATTCAATAATAAATATTGGTAGTGCAAAAGATTATTCTATAAAAGAATATGCAAAGATTATTTTAAATATTATTCTTCCTAATAAAAAAATAGATATTAAATATGATCTTTCAAAACCAAATGGAACACCCCGAAAAATGTTAGATATTTCTCTTGCTAAGGAGTATGGCTGGAAACCAAAATTTGATTTACAAAATCAAATTTTAAAAACTTATAAATCTTATTTAGATAAAAATTATAGAAAAAATTTAGATTAATGAAAAATATTATAGTTGTAACAGGTGGGGCGGGCTTTGTTGGTACAAACCTTATTTCTTTTTTATTAAAGAATTCAAGTTATAAAATTTTAAGTATTGACAATTACTCTTCTGGTACCAAAAATAATCACATTAAAAACAAAAAAGTTAATTATATAAAAGGTAATACTAAAGATATTTCAAAAATACTTGATTCAAAAAAAATGAAAATTAATGCAATCTTTCATTTTGGAGAATTTGCCAGAATATATCAAAGCTTCTTAAACATGGGAGAATGTATAGATTCTAATACTGTAGGCTCTCATGCTATCTTTAATTTTTGTTTAAATCACAAGATCAAATTAATATATTCTGCTACATCTGCAAGTTTAGGCAACAAAGGGAGAGACAAAGATTTATCTCCATACGCATTTACAAAATCAATTAATTTAGAATTATTAGAAAATTTAAAAAAATGGTTTAAAATGAGATACGAAATAGTATATTTTTATAATGTGTATGGACCAAGCCAAATTTCAAAAGGGAAAATGGCCACAGTTATAGGAATATTTGAGGAGGCATATAGGAATAAAAAAATTTTAACAGTTGTAAAACCAGGTACTCAATCTAGAAAATTTACCCATATTACGGATACGGTCAAAGTTTGTTTTGATGCATGGAAAAAAAATAAATGTCGTCACTATAGTATCTCAAGCAAAAAAGATTATACAATTTTAGAAGTTGCTAAATTATTTGGTTCGAAAATTAGTTTTTTGCCAGCAAGAGGTGGAGAAAGGTATGCTTCAGCTTTAACAAATATGAATCTAACAAATAAAGTTTATCAAATTTTCGGTAAAATAGAGCTTAAAAATTACGTCGAAAATTTCAAAAAAAGCTCAAAAAATTAGACTATTTGATTGTTTACAATGTTTTGTAATTATGTATAACACTCGTGCCGGTGATTATTGCGAAGGAGTTATACCCGATCCCATTCCGAACTCGGAAGTCAAGCCCTTCAGCGCCAATGGTACT
>MDTF01014070.1_pt1 | contig 10131 bp, 7 predicted proteins | sample 811191 | NCBI WGS metagenome assembly MDTF01 (sample SAMN05326649, study PRJNA326480) | marine metagenome | isolation source: seawater | place: Southern Ocean | collected 2011 | reverse complement strand
AAAAGTAAAAGTAAAAGTAAAAAAATAAAAATAGACTTAAAAAGTTTACTTAAAAGTAAGCTTTTACTTTTAGAAACCTTAAAACCAAGCTATCAATATAGCTACGCTAAGAAAAATATTTTAAAATATAAAAAATTATCAAATATTAGGGTAATAGGAATGGGTGGTTCAATTCTTGGAGTTGAAGCTATATATCATTTTTTAAAAAAAAAAATTAAGAAAAAACTTACATTCGTAAATAACTTAAATAGTAATGCAGAGTATTTTCATGATAAAAAAATTAATTTAAATTTAATTATTTCTAAATCAGGCAATACTTTAGAAACTATATTAAATGCAAATACATTGATTAAAGATAGAGAAAAAAATATAATTATTACAGAGGACAAAGATAGTTATTTAACTAACCTAGCAAAAAAACTTAATGCAGAGGTATTTGAACATAAAAACTATATAGGGGGAAGATATTCAGTTTTATCTGAAGTAGGAATGCTTCCATCAGAATTGATGAACTTGAATGAAAATAAATTTAAACAATTTAATAATCTTATTAAAAATAAATCTTTTGTGAATAGTCTTATTAATAACGTTGCAGCTACTCTAAGTCTAATTAAGAGTGGAAAATATACTTCCATAATTTTAAATTATGATGAACAATCAGAAAGTTTATTTAAATGGTATCAGCAACTAATAGCAGAAAGTTTGGGCAAAAAATCGAAAGGACTGTTGCCAATAGTTTCATCTATGCCAAAGGACAATCATAGTTTAATGCAATTATATTTAGACGGTCCTAAAAAAAGTTTTTATACTTTTTTTAATACTTTAGACAATGATATTATAAAGATAAAAAATAATAAAATTCTCAATAGTCATAAATATCTAAGAAATCAATCTATAGAAAAAATTAAACAATCTCAAATGCTCGCCACAGAAAAAGTTTTTGCATCCAAAAAAATACCATTTAGAAGCTTTAGGGTCTCAAAAAGAAGTGAGCAATCATTAGGTGAATTGTTCTGCTTTTTTATTTTAGAGACAATTTTACTTGGAAGAGCACTAAATGTTAATCCTTTTGATCAACCTTCAGTCGAATTAGTAAAAAAACAAACAAAAAAAAATTTGATTTAAAATATTATTAAAAGTATTACCTAATTCTAGATTAAAATACTTATATTAGATATTTTTTTTATAATAGGCATCAACATCTTTATTAGGAATAACTATAGATATAAAATATAAGCGTATGAAAGATTTTAAATAATTAATGGAAAAAATTTATTACAATAAACAGTTTTTAGACCAGTCTGATTTAAGGGAAGTTCAAAAATCTTTAAAAGAAAAGCTTATTACTACAGGCCCATATATTCAAAAATTAGAAGAAGGGTTGAAAAAATATCTCAGTACCAAAAATGCAATTGTATGTTCAAGTGGTACTTCTGCAATTTTTATGGCACTTAAATCGATAAATTTAAAAAGTGGAGATAACATTATAATACCTGCAATAAACTTTATAGCGTCTGTAAACATGTCTGAAACTTTGGGTGCAAATGTATATTTGGCTGATATTGATGTAAATACTGGGCAAATGTCTCCAAAAAATCTAGAAGATTGTATTAAACATAATAAATTAAAAAAGATTAAAGCTGTAGTGACCATGTATTTAGGTGGTAGTCCAAACAATGTTTTGGCGTTTTATAAGTTAAAAAAAATTTTCAAATTTTTTTTAATAGAAGATAGTTGCCATGCACTTGGAGCAAAGTATATCTATAATAATAAAACTTTTATGGTTGGCTGCAGTAAACATTGTGACCTATCTACATTCTCTCTGCACCCAGTCAAATCCATAACATCAGGGGAGGGAGGCATTGTTACTACGAATAACAATAAGTTGGCTTCCAAAGTTAAATTATTTAGATCACACGGAATGTTTAAAAAAAAAAATACTAGCCAATATTGGGAATATGACATTATAGCTCCAGGTTTTAATTTTAGATTATCAGATATTAATGCTTCTTTGGCTTACTCACAGCTCAAAAAGTTGAATAGATTTGTAGCCCATAGAAATAAACTTTTTTTAAAGTATTGTAGTCAGCTCAAAGACATTTCAAATGTCCTAAAAGTTATTAAGCATGATGAAAATACAATATCCGCTCACCACCTAATGATAGTTATTATTAACTTTAAAAAATTAAAGATTAATAAAGATCAATTTATTCAAAAGTTGATTAATAATCATATTTTTCCTCAATTTCACTATAAGCCAATTTATAAGTTTAAATACTACAAGAAACTTAAAAATAACTATAAATTTAAAAATTCTGATGACTATTATAAAAATGCATTGAGTTTACCTTTATATTATAGTTTAAGTGAAAAACATTTAATTAAAATAACCACTATAATAAAAAAAATACTTAAAAAATATGGAATTTAATTTTACTAAAAATAAAAGCTTTCTCATTACTGGAGGTACAGGTTCTTTTGGCAAAGCAATGGTTGAATATTTATTTAACCTTAAAAATAGACCAAAATCTCTACGTGTAGTTGTTTATAGTAGAGATGAATTAAAACAATCTGAAATGCAAAAAATTTATGATTCAAAGAAATATTCAAATTTAAGGTTTTTTTTAGGAGATGTCAGAGATAAAGACCGTCTAAAATTAGCACTAGAAGGAGTTGATACCATAATACATGCTGCTGCCCTGAAACAAGTACCCACAGCTGAATATAACCCAACTGAGTTTATAAAAACTAATATAATAGGAGCTCAAAATATAATAGAGGCTTCTTTAGATAGCAAAATCAGAAATGTTATAGCTCTATCAACAGATAAGGCCTCATCACCAATTAATTTATACGGAGCAACAAAACTTTGTTCCGACAAGCTATTTACTTCTGCAAACAATATAAAAGGCAGGAAAAATATTAAATTTAGTGTTGTAAGGTATGGTAATGTGTTTGGTAGCAGAGGGTCAATAGCTCCAATTTTTTCTCAAATTAAAAAAGATCAAAAATACCTTGTTACGGATGTTTCAATGACAAGATTTAATATTACTCTTCAAAAAAGTATAGAAATGGTTTTATGGGCATTAAAAAATATGCATGGAGGAGAAATTTTTGTACCTAAAATTCCTTCTTATAATATTTTAGATTTAGTAAAGGCATTTAATCCAAATGCAAAAATAAAAATAATTGGAATAAGAGCGGGTGAAAAATTACATGAAGAAATGATTTCAATAGATGAATCAATTAATACTATTGACCTAAAGCAGTATTACGCGATACTAAATGAGGGATGTAAACTAAGTGCTAAATATAAAAAATCTAAATATGTTAAAAAAAACTTTAATTATAATTCAGGCGAAAATCCGCATTTTTTATCAGTGACTGATTTAAGAAAAATAATTAAATCTGAGTTAAGGTAGTGAATTATTTTATAAAGATATTCTAAGGTTAATTTCAAGAATGATTAAAAAATTTTATGACATTTTAGAAAGACAAGAAAAGCTAAGATTTGTTATAGTAATTATATTAATGGCAGTTTCTGGAATTTTAGAAACTTTGAGTATTGGTATATTGATCCCTTTTTTAGCTTTTTTATTAGATCCAGTCATATTATTAGAACACAAAATAATTGTAGAGCATTTTTCTTTTTTAACAAAGGTAGATAGTGAAATGTTAATTTATTACTTATTATCTTTGATTTTTATCTGCTTTTTTTTAAAAGCAATTTATTTTATATTCTTTCACTATATAAAAAATAAGTTCATATTTCAATTTACAAATAGACTTACAGCAAAATTGTTTTCTAGCTATATAGCAAAACCATATTCGTTATATCTCAATGATAGTTCACACAACCAACTTTCAATATGTGTTAATGAAGTTAAAGAGTTTGAACAGGGTATTGTTATAGCAGGAATTGAAAGTTTATCAGAAATGATAATAGTATTTTTTTTGATAACTTTACTATTTATAGCGAATCCAATTGCTAGTCTATCAATTGTTTTAATTGGTGTTATTTTATTTACACTTTTTAATGCATTCACAAAAAAAAAAAATTATACATTGGGGCTATATAAGACAAAAAAATGAAGCAAAAATTGTTGAGAAAATTCAACAAAGTTATAATGGTCTTAAAGAAATATTAGTTTATGTAAAAGAAACTTTTTTTATTAATACATTTGAAGATGCGGTTAAAGAAACAACCACTATAAATATAAAAAGACAAACGTTAACAGATACCCCAAAAACTATTATAGAAATTATAGCAATAATAATTTTTATTGTAGTTATTTTAATAATTTATTTTAACAATACTGATCCAAGATATTTTATTCCTATATTAGGTTTATATGTGGGTGTGTCTTTTAAGCTAATGCCTGCATTGAACAGGATTGTAGTTACAAGTCAAAGATTTAGAGGTGCTACTGCAACATTTGACAAAATAAGCAATGAGATAAAGATATATAATGAAAATTTAGAATTAATTGATGAAATTAAAAAAAATATAATAACTCCAATCAAATTTGAAAAAAAAATAAGTTTTAATAATGTTTCATTTAAATATCCATCAAAAGATATTCAATTGTTTGATGATTTAAATTTCGAGGTCAAGAAAGGTGAAACCATTGGAATTAAAGGTCAATCTGGAGAGGGCAAATCAACTTTAATAAATATGATTTGTGGCTTCATAATTCCAGACAAGGGAGAAATTTTAATTGATGATAATTATAATATAATAAAAAATATGAGAGGTTGGAGATCAATCTTAGGTTATATTCCTCAACAAACCTATTTATTCAATGGCTCAATTAAAGATAATATTTGTTTTAGTAAAAATAGCCCTATAGATAATAAATCCTTTAATGATGCGGTAAATATGGCTCAACTTAGAGATTTAATTAATTACTCTCCTCAAAAAGAAAATACCCAAGTAGGAGAAAGAGGGATGTTGCTATCTGGAGGTCAAACTCAAAGAATTGCATTGGCGAGATGTTTATACAAAAATCCAGAAATTTTAATTCTTGATGAGGCAACTAGTTCACTTGATGAAATAAATGAAAAAAAAATTTTAGAATCAATAAAGCAATTGAAGGGAAAAAAAACAATAATAATAGTAAGTCATAGAGATAGTACGTTATCTTTCTGTGATAGGATAATGTATTTAAGCAAAAATAAACTATCAGAAAACAAGTGAAAGTTTTACACGCAATAACAAGCATTGATAAAGGCGGCGCAGAAAACCATGTTGTTTCTTTAGTAGAAGCACAAAAAAAAAATAGTTATTCTGTAGAAATTTTTTTTTCTAAAAAAAGTGTATATTGGAAAAAATATCTGACATCTATAAGCGTATATGTAAATCAACCAAAGTTTACAAATGAAAGTTTTTTTTTTATTAGACTAATTAAATTTTGCTTTGATCTTTTTCAATTAAGAGGGATTATTATCAAATATAAACCTGATATTCTACATGCACATTTGCCATACATGGAGCTCTTGTGTTTTTTTTCTCTTGTTTTATTAAAAAAAAAACCAAAATTAATTATCTCAAAACATGTAGATAATATTTTTTTTAAAGGTTCTGAGGGACAAGCAAAATCTTTAGTAGGATCTTTTTTTGCTAAACTTATTGCAACAAAAACTTTCAAATTTATAGCAATATCTAATTCAGTTAAAAATTTTTTAGTTTCAGACTTTGTTGGAATAAGTAAAAAAAAAATAAAAGTTATTCATTATGGTTTAGATAAACTTCCTCATAGTAGAGTCTCACCATCAGATAAAAAAAATTTAATACAATTTAAAAAAATTAAGAAAGATACAATTGTAGTGGGGTGTATAGCAAGATTAGTACCACAAAAGTCTTTAACTACTTTATTTGATGCTATTGCACTTTATAACAAACATAGTAAAAAAAATATTAAGTTAATTTTAGTAGGAAAAGGTTTTTTAAAAAAAGAATTAAAAGAATATACAAATAAAAAAAATATGAGGGGGGATATTATTTGGATAAATTTTTTAGATGATGTGAAGGGTTTTTATGATTCTATTGATATTTTTGCTCTAAGTTCTTTATATGAAGGATTTGGTTTGGTATTTCTTGAAGCTATGCTTCGTAAAAAACCAATAATTGCAACAAATGTTAGTGCCATTTCTGAAGTTGTAAAAAATAATATAAGTGGAATCTTAGTACCAGTTAAAAACCATTATAAAATGAGAGATGCTTTTGTAAAATTTGAAAAAAAAAAAATACAGATTAAGTATGGGTTAAGAGGATATAAAATAGTAAAGACTGAATTTACAGTAAAAAAAATGTATAAAAATACCCATGAAATTTACAAATTAGCAAAATGAAAAAAATAAAATTTAATAAAACAATTAAAGACTTTGGAGATGAATGGGAAAAATTTGATAATAATAATGTTGCAAACAAAGAATTAAAAAAAATTTTTAATTCATATTTTGATATTTTTCCAAAAAAATTATTTAATAAAAGAAATACAGGTATAGATCTTGGTTCTGGATCTGGGCGTTGGGCAAAATATATAATACCAAAAGTAAGAAAATTTTATTTACTTGAACCAAGCTTGAAAGCTATAAACGTTTCAAAAAAAAGACTCAAGAAACATAAAAATGTTAAATACTTAAATATGGAAATTAAAGAATTGAATTTAAAAGATAACTCGCTAGATTTTGCTTATTCTCTAGGTGTTATTCATCATTTAGAATATCCAGTTAAGTGCTTTAAAATAATCAATCAAAAGTTAAAAAAAAAATCACCTTTTTTAGTTTATTTATACCATAACTTTGAAAACCATTCTAAATTGTATAGAATAATTTGGAAATTATCTGAAATATTTAGAAAATTTATATGTAAAAAGAGTTTTTTTGTAAAATCGGTACTATGTGAAATTATTGCCCTTTTAATTTATTTTCCTCTTTCTAAATTTTCTTATTTTTTAAATATTTTAAATATTGATGTAAAAAATATTCCACTCAGTATCTATAAGGATAAATCATTCTATATTATGAGAAACGATGCGCTAGATAGATTTGGTACAAAATATGAAAAAAGATACTCTACTAAAGATATAATTAGCCTTTTTAATAGAACTGGATTTTATAATGTTAAAGTTTCTACTACAGAACCATACTGGTGTGTTATCGGTTATAAAAAATAAAATATTATGTGTGGAATTTCAGGTTTTATAATTCAAAAATCAAATCCTAGTTTGGGTTTAGACTCCCTAAAGAAAATGGTTTCTACTCTTTCACATAGAGGACCAAATAATAGGGGTTATTGGAATAATATAAGTGAAACACAATTTATTGGTCATACCAGATTAAGCATAATGGATTTAAGTGAAAATGGAAGCCAGCCCATGACATCGTCATCAGGACAGTATGTTATTTCATATAACGGAGAAATTTATAATCATTGGGATATTAGAAAGCAAATTAATAGACTTAAAAACACTTCTTGGAATAGTACCTCCGATACTGAAACAATTTTAGAAGCCATTGAAACTTTTGGTTTAATTGAGACAGCTAAAAAAATTCATGGAATGTTTTCAATTTGTATAATAGACAAGAAAAAAAATTTACTTCATTTGGTGAGGGACAAGTTTGGAGAAAAACCACTTTACTACGGTTTCTCTGATGCAAATTTTTTATTTGCATCAGAACTAAAAAGTATTGTTTCTTTTCCTAATTTCAAGAAAGATATAGATAGGAAAAGTTTAAATTATTTTTTTAATTTTTCATATATACCAGAACCTTATTCAATTTATAAAAATATATCAAAATTATCCCCTGGAACAGTTTTAACTTTAAATTTAAATACGCACAAAATTATAAGTAATGAAAAATTTAATACATTTTGTGAAGATGATAATATTCAAATAACAGAAGAAAATGCTGTAGAGCAATTTGATAGTAAAATTAATTTAGCTATTAAAGACTCTATGATTTCTGATGTTGAGGTTGGCTCTTTTTTATCTGGTGGAATAGATTCATCTTTAATAACTTCTGTAATGCAGAGTCAATCATCCAAAAAAATTAAAACCTTTTCAATAGTTTTTGAAGATTTAAAATATGATGAAAAATACTATTCTAGAAATATTTCTAAACATCTTGGTACTGATCATAATGAGGTGTTAATTAGTTCTAAGGATATGATTGACATATCAAAAAAAATTCCTGAAATATATGATGAACCATTTGCTGATAGCTCACAGATACCTACGGTTCTTATTTCTCAATTTGCTTCCAAAAAAGTAAAAGTTATTTTATCTGGTGATGGCGCAGATGAATTTTATGGTGGATACAATCGTTATATAGCCTTTTCCAAGATGAATAAATTTTTAAAGTATTGCCCTTATAACTTGAGGCATGTTCTTGGAAAAATCATCTCTCTGATTCCGTTAAACTTATTAACTTATATGGAAATCATTTTAGGGAAATTATTTTTACAAAATAGGTCTGTCACTCAATTAGATGATAAAATAAAAAAGTTAGGTTTTATTTTTATGAATAGCAAAACAATTACCGACATATATTTTTCAATTATATCTTTATCTGAAAGCACATCTGATCTCTTGAATCATGAAAATGCCCATAGTGAAATTGATGAAATTAAAGAAAAAATTAGCTCATACTTTAATAAAGATAAAGATTTAGTTGAAAACGTTATGTTAGCCGATCAAAACATGTATTTAACTGGAGATATCCTGCATAAGGTTGATAGAGCATCAATGCATTTTAGTTTAGAGACAAGAATACCCTTTTTAAACCCAAATATAATTAATTTTTCAAATAAATTAAATATGAATATGAAAATAAGGGGAAATACAGGAAAATTTTTGTTACGAGAAGTATTAAAGAAATATATACCTGAAAAATATATAAATAGACCTAAAATGGGATTTTCAATTCCTCTTAATGAGTGGTTAAAAGGACCACTGAAGGAATGGAGCATGGATAAATTAAATTTAAAAAAAATCAAACAAGAGGGCTATTTAAATGATATGCAAGTTAAATATTATTTAGAAAACCACTTGAGTGGAAAAAAAGATTTTAGTAGAGAGTTATGGAATATAATTGTTTTTCAATCCTGGTTATCAAGAAATAATTAATGTTATCTATAAAACTAAAAAATCGTATTTTTAAAAAAGTGTATATTTTTCTAATACTTTTTAGTTTTTTTATTTTAGGATCTAAAAGAGAATGCTAATTTTAGAGAATATAACTTTCTTTCTATTTTTAATAATTATTAATCTATTATTTATAAAAAATTATAAATATTTTGGAAAAAAAATCAATATTTATGATTTTCCAAATGAAAAAAGAAAGATTCATAAAAAACCAGTTCCACTTTTGGGTGGTCTGATTATCTATTTTAACATTTTATTTTTTATTATTTATTTTTTCTTAAAAGATAATCTTATTTTATTAAGTGTTTTTAGGCATACAGAAGTCAAGGGGCTAGTTTATCTGTTTATAATTTTAACAATAATTTTTCTAATAGGCCTATATGATGATAAATACAAAATTAGACCTTCTATTAGGTTAATAGCTCTTTCAGTATTAATTTATTTTATGATTAAAATAGATCAATTATTATTGATCAATTCTCTTCAATTTACATTTTCAAATCTTATTATTAATTTTGATATTGGCTTAATTCTATTTTCTTATATTTGTTTTTTAACCTTATTAATTTCTTGTAATATGAGTGATGGTATTAACTTGCAATCAGCTTTTTTTTATTTGATTAACTTTTCAACTTTATATTTTATAGAACAAAACTTAATTATTCTTATTATTCTATTTTCATTGTTAATTTTTATATCTCTCAATTTTAAAGGAAAAATATTCTTAGGAGATTCTGGCGCTTATTTTCTTTCAATTTTGCTAGGATTTTATTTTATTAAATATTATAATTTAAATGGCATTTTAAAAGCTGATCAAATTTTCTTATTTTTATTTTTCCCAATTTTAGATTCAATAAGATGTTTTAGTTATAGAATATTGAAAGGAAAAAGTATTTTTGATGCTGATAATACCCATTTTCACCATATTTTATTAAAAAGGATAAATTATGTTAATACAATTATAATTTTAACAATCTTTTTT
>MDTF01005266.1_pt1 | contig 10133 bp, 9 predicted proteins | sample 811191 | NCBI WGS metagenome assembly MDTF01 (sample SAMN05326649, study PRJNA326480) | marine metagenome | isolation source: seawater | place: Southern Ocean | collected 2011 | reverse complement strand
TTAGAATGAAAAAAAAATTATTTTTTTTTATTTTAACGGTCAAAAGTATTAAAAGTATTTGAACGAAATAGTGTTTTTTTTATTTATTAAACTAACGAACTTTTATTTTGTAAAACTGTTGATTAAGGTATCTTATAATTATTTAGTATAAGCTTTAATAATGTTTTTAAACAATCCATCATTAGTTAAAGAAGATAATTCTTTAGCATGTTTATGCGCTTGCTTTTTGAAAAACATAAGCTTGGTAGTATTTGTAGATTTAATAGAATTCGCTAAAGATTCTGCAGACCAATCATTGGAAATTATTCCAAGATTATATTTTCTAACATATTTAGACATTTCAATATCTGGACCAATGACAACTGCTAAACGAGATTGAACAAATTCAAAAAACTTATTACCTAAACCATACTTTAAATTAAAATTAGTTGGTGGAATAAAATGAACACCAATATCAAATTGATTAGTAAAAGGAATAATTTCAATTCTTGGAACTGGTTTTAAAAATTTTATATTGAGCCTGATAGATTTAAATTTAAGTTTTTGCAAGTAGAGTTTAGAAAATGTTGAATATGTTAACATTAGATTTAATTCATATTTGTCATTGTCTAAATATTTCATCATTTCAATTAGTAATTCTAATCTTCTAGAACTACTAACAATACCATGATGAATAATTTTTATATAATTTGAATCAATTTTACTGGGGTACATATTCTTTACATATTCACATGAATTTGTGATTAAATCCGTATTACATTTAAAATTAGTTTTGTAAGCTTCAACAATTCCAGGAGAAACAGATATTACTTTATCCACTTTTGGTAAATTTTCTTGACAAAGTTTTGTGTAATATTTTTTTATAAAAAATCTCCACAAAAGACTGTCATCAAAATTTTTAGGTGAATATTCATGAGCATCAAGAATTAGTGGAGCATTTTTAGCTAACTTAATTGCTAATGGAACTAGCCTGATTTCATGCGCAATAACTAAATCATATACTTCTTCTTCTGTAGATTTTAATATTCTTCTTTTATATTTATCCCAATAATATAAATCATATAATCCTATTTTTAATAATAATATTCTAAAGATTTCAATAAAAAATTTATGTTTTTTGAGTCTAATAAAAAAATTTTCAAGACCAGATTCACCTCCTCCTATACAATGTAATTCATGATTTTCACATAAATTTTTTATTTGCCTAAATGGACGTGGGTCTTTTTTTAAATTAGGATATGCTAAAATTAATATTTTCAATTTTTTTAAGGATATAGTTAATAATTAAATAATCTTCATTGAATAAGATTTACATAATGTTAAATTTTTTTATAAACATAAAATCAATACCACTATTTGTAGCGTATTGTCTATCTGTAATTGAATCTCCAATCATGATTGAAGATTCATTTGTTATTAGATATTTATTTTTAATATGTATAAAACTTAAGTTTGATGGTTTTTTTTCATATTCATTAGCATAAATAAAAGTTAATCTTTTATCTAATAAGTTCCACTCAATATTATTAACTTTATTTTTTTGCTGAATAATATTACCATTAGTAACTACAAAAACCTGTTTTGAATTATTTATTATATCTGCTAATTTTTTATAAATATTAGGATATAGTGCTATTTTTTTTTTGGGTACAAACGTCCTCAAAATAGTCAAAATATCATTTATAAAATTAGGGTCAATTTTAAAATGAAAAAACATTTTATCAAATAATAATTCCCTACCAGTATTATTAAAGTTAAATATTAAAAAGTCATATATTTTGTTATATTTAATAGGCGTTTTAGTCTCCAAAAATTTGCTTATATTTAGATATGCTTCATCTAAGTATTCGAATTCTGGATATAATGTATCATCTAAATCAAATAAAAAATAGTCAAACTCCCTAGTTAGGATATGCATTAAATAATATTTATATTTTGATCATTCCCTGGTTTTATTCCAACTCCGCCCCAGTATCTTAAAAATTTAGAGCCCCATTTTATATTAAAATCTGGAATTTCTTCACCTAATGCATTTTTTACCGAAGCATAAATTATATTTGCATTAGCTATCGTAGCCAAAACCATGGTCCCTTGAATCCTTGGGTTAGATTCTAATATTTTAGGTATGTTATTTTTATCTAATTTAAACTGAAAACCATAACAATTTTGCATATCTAATTTATCTGAAATTAATTTACAGTATTTAATTAGATTTTCATTTTTAACTACTTCACCTGAAAATGTAATACCCGATCTAACCTGATGTCTAATTCTAGGAATAACAGTAGTTTTGTTTTTAGCTCTAAAAACATCAACAGTATATTCATTACCTGGTAAATATTCAGTAACAATTAAATCTGGGAAATTATCACCAATCACACTTTTTAAATCATTCATAGTTGTATATAATGAATTCGGTTTCTCATCATAAAACATTTTTTTACGATCAATTGATTCGTCAATAATTCTAACACCTCTCATTCCATTTGAGACAGGGGGTTTGACAACAACATTTACAGCCGGCCAACCTAAGTGTTTTGCTTTAGATATTAAATCTTCAAATTTATTTACTTTATAAAAATCACCAACAGGAACTCCTAATTCTTTACATATATTCATTAAAAGATATTTGTCATTTGCAATATGTATAGAAGATTTTGAAGCTGTAACTACTTTTGTTCCGATTCTACTAAATTTTTCGATATTATTGGCTAGAATTTCCAACTCGAAAGTGTTTTGAGGTAATAAAACATCTACATTATCTTCTTCACAAATAAGTAATAGTGCGTTAAGATATTCTTTAGCTTTTTTTGCTGGAGGTATGACTCTGAATTTATCACAGAGATAAGAACCAACCGCGTGTGCATTAATATCTGTTCCAATTACTTGGATATCTCTATTTTCTATATTGTTTTTAAGGGAATAGATAGTCCCTTTAATTCCTGGAGCTCCAGCTCCAGTAACTAAAACATTAATATTTTTTTTCATTTATATAATTAATTATTAATCCATCTTATTACTTCAAAAGATTCCGCATAATCGGCATTTACTTGAACAGCTCTTGTTTTTGCTAAACCAAAAATAAATTCTTTATTAAAATAATTTCTATTTTTTAAGACCTGTGACTGATAACAATCTAACATTTCTATTTTTGATTCAATTTGTTCTTTTGTTAGTTTTTCAAAATATTGAGTATGAAAGACCACATTGTTCCAAGGTAATTCATAACTTATTATTGATGCACTACTTTTAAAAGCCCTTACCATTTCAGTAGCTACAACTATATGGTCCTGATGAAAATCATTTAGAGAAGGGCCTATTACTAAATCTGGCTTAAACTCATTTCTAATCTTAACTAGTAATTCTAAAATTTCTTGTCTATTTTCATGCAATTTTCTAACATGAAATTTATTTATTTGAAATTGGTTTTTTTTAAGATTCAGTTTTTTTGTTACACTTATAAATTCTTTTTCTAGAGTATCTTTAGGCATATTCATCGGAAGCGATTCCTCGGCAGTAGAAAAAACTATCCAAAAAATCTCTCTTCCTTGTTTAAGATATTTGTGAATAGTTCCTCCTGCTCCAAGTTCTGCATCATCAGTATGCGGAGATAAAATTAATACTTTGTTCATTTTGTTCATTTTAGATGATATTTAACTTATAACAATTAAAAATACTTATTTATTACAGAATCTGGAATAATATTTAATTTGTTAGCTAATTTGATTATTCCTTCAAATTTATTAATTAATGAATGGTACGAAGGATAATCTTTATAGGATTTGACTTTAGAAGACATTATTTTTTCAAATTCAGGCAGTGTTATCCCTAGTTTTTTAACCGTATAATCAATCATTTTTTGACCTCCAACAAATGGATCTTTAGAGATTATTGATAAAGACTGATCTCTAGAGATTTGGTTAGATCGTATTAATGCAGATAAATGTAGTTTTCGCTTATCAATATTAAATTTTCTCATTAAAATATAAGATTGAAAAATTGATGTATATGCAGATTCAAAATGTTTTCCTCCATAATCTTCCCATTCTAACTCATCTTGCATTAGCCTCATAACCTTTTTTTCATCATAATCTAAATAATATAAAATTCTAACTTGTTTTATCCTATATAAAATTGAATAAACAAAATAAGATGACATAGACATAATAGGAAAACTAATATTTTTATTATTGCCAAATAATTTATAGATAGACTTTACATATTTACCGTCCATATATGTCCAGCTCAACGGAGTTGAACCTTCAGTTCTAAAAGAATGACCTTGTATAATATATTTAACTCCAAGTTTTTTTGCAGTTTTAAAAAGAATAGAAAATATAACCCAGTCAGTTGGAACTTCAGCATCTGAAACAGAGGCTTTTAAAAAGGATAATTGTAAATCTTTAAACTCATCCCAGTTAGCAACTATCGTCTCTAGATCAACATTTAAAATTCTTGTTGCATTTTGAATATTTTTTACAGCAATGTCAGAATTCCATCCATTATCAAAATGCACAGCCAACGGTCTAAGACCTAACTTCACTGCATTATACAAAGTGTATGTACTATCTCTACCTCCACTAACACCTACAATACAATCATATTTATTATTTCTACCTTTACGCTTAATTTTTTCTATTATTTGTTTAAGTGCATTATCACCTTTACTCCCTAAAGGGTATTTATTTTCCATCATTTCTTGAGTGTAACAGAAATTACATATTCCATTTTCATCAAAAGAAATCTCATCAATAGTTGTGTCAAGTATACATCTTGAACATAATTTATTTTCCTTTATCATACATTTTTATTAAATATTATTATAAATTCATTCTATATTTTACAGCGTCAACAATGGATGGAGTAGTATTATAAGTTGCATTATCATTATCATTTGTAATATAATTTTTTTCTCCATTTTCTAATTTATCTAATGCTTTCAAAATTAATTTTGATGCTAAAGAATAATTTTTTACAACTAAACTATTAAACGTATCAGAAACATCAACGTTGTAACTTTCCTGAACAATAATATCACCAGAATCTAAATCTTTTTCAACAAAATGTATGGAAACTCCTGTTGTTTTTTCATGGTTTTTTAATACCCAAAAAGGTGTTAATCTACCTCTGTTTTTCGGCAGCAAAGCATTGTGACGATTTATTACACCCAATTTAGGGACTGACAGAAGTTTTGGCTTGATAATGTTTTGACTTTGATTTATAATAACATCAATATTTAGTTCTCTTAACATCTCAATAAATGCAGCTTCATTAGGGGTGTTAATTCTAAATGTTTTAATTCCTAAACTTTCTGCATAACATAAAATTGACGGATCATTTACTAATCCTTTTTTATGTAATAATTTATATATTTTATGTTTAATTGTAATTATAGAGTTCTTTAAAAAAGAATATGGACCCATAATAATTAATAATGATAATATATAGGCAATCTTTGATTTACCTTTTGATAATGTCAATCTATTTCCTTTTGGAACAGCAACACCAACGATATTATCTTTTCTAGCCTTAATTATCCCTTTTATAAAATCATATGTGTGGATAGGATCATCCATTGTTATTATAAATATTTTCAAAGTTATATTTTTAAGCTGTTAACATATTCTTTAATAGTTGTAAATTCAAATTTTGATTTCTTGAAAGATTCTATTTCCCTTTCATACAATTCACAACATTCTACACCTAAATTTTTAGTTTTTAATTTTGACCTTAAAGTGTCTTGTAAAAAACTTGAAATAATATTATTAGATCTTCTGTTAAATTCTTTAGGCTCATCACTTTCATTAATAAATTCATTGGGGTGGATATCAAAAACAATAGGCTTATTAGTAATTTTTGATTCAAGTTTAAGTAATTTTCTCTGTAAAGATGTTAGTGTAGGGAAGATTCTCAATGTAGTTCCTAAATACGGCAAAATAGTAGCACTTAGAGGAACTTCTATTATAGAACTTTTTCCCTTTGAAAAAATATTCTCTTTTGAAGTCCTATAAGGTTTTCTGGGCGCTTTAAGCCAATTGAGTTTTTTCATTCCACCAAAAGACATAAACATATCAAATCTTTGAGAAGCAACTGAACTATCAATTTTATATTCTGCTTCTTCTAAAGCTCTAACGGTATTGTGATTAACAGTTAAAGCTGGTGCTCTAAAAGATATAACTTCTTGACCAGAAATATCTTCAAGTAATTTTTTAGATTCTTTTAAATGAACAATTTGTTTTTTTAAAGGCATTAAATCAAAACCATCTTCCTTATGATGAGACATTCCATGACTTGCTACTTCATGACCATCAGAAATAATCATTTTAACAACTTCAGGGTATAATTTTGCTATATAACCAGTAAAAAAAAATGTTGACTTAATATTATATTTGTTATATATGTCTAACAACATTGGCATACCCTCTTTTAAAACTTTCTTGCCAGTTTCATCTCTTAAGGAATTATGCCAAATTGATGTAGTTTCGACATCATTTGTGAGTAAACAATATTGGTTTTTCATTTATTAATATTTAATTTTTTTGGTATAATTAGATTGATAAATATTTTTTGGTATAATTAGATTGATAAATAAAAGTGATATCCAAAATGGATGCCCTGTCAATGTAGAGGCAGTATATATTAATAATAACACTAGTAAAATAATAAAAGTAAAATTAAAAGATTTTAATGATTTTAATGATTTTAAAAAAACATGATGCCTATAAAAATAGAAAAATAAACCGATTAATCCGTATACGGTAAATATGTCAGAAAATCCATTAACTCTTATTAATTTAACATAATAACTTTGAGTTCTATTTTCTTTTGTAAATCCATAACCTAAAATTGGTTTTTTTAAAAAATCATTAAAATCAACCAAAAATGATCCAACCCTTCCCAAAGAATATGTATCTGAAGCATAATCAGATTTAAATAACAGGGTTTTATATTCTTCAGTTAAAGTTAACTCATATTTTATTTTTTTATATAATATATCTGAATTGGTGAAAATAAAAAAAGATGAAATAAGAAATATTGGAAAAACAAAGAACATGATTTTGATATTTTTATTTAAAAAATAAAATGCAAGTAGTAAAAATAATCCTAATAATCCTGTAGTTGAAAAAGTACTGATAATTGTAATAATAAAAACAATTATCTTTTTGTCATTTAAAACTAAACCATTTAAATATAACCTAAAAAAAATAGCAATTAAAAGAAAATTTGCAAAGCCTTTAGGCTCCCACATAAATCCAGAGTTCCTTAAAGGAACATTTCCATTAATATTGTAAATAATCATATTAGCAATATGATCATTTCTGTAAGAAAAAATTTCAAAATTATTTTGGACAAAACCAACAATTTTAAAAACTACATCAAAGTTTATAAGTTGAAGTAAAAAAAGAGGTAAAGAAATTAATGCTCCATAATAAGCAATATTGACAACATTTTTAAAAAAAGAAAAACCAATAACTTTAATTGATAAGTAAGCAAATAGAAATTTTAAATAATAATATACAGTTAGATAAAAATTAAATTGAATAGAAGTGACATATATATAAATATTTATTAAAAGAAATAAAAGTGAAAACTTATAAAAAAAGGAATCAAATTTTAACTTGTGTTTAAAGAAGTAAAATAAAATTATTGTTAAAAAAAAAACTAAAGTATAACTTGAAAAAGAAACTATAGATCCATAGGAACTAGTAAATACTAAAATTAATGTAAACAAAAAACTTTCATTTATTTTCGGTAAAATTTTCATGAAAATTAAATTTTATTTAAATATTTTTTAACAGAGATAAAATATTTTTTATTTGACTTTAATTGATCATATAGCTTTACGTGAGACTTGTATTGATTATGAAAAATTGGCTTAGAATTCATGATTTCTTCAAACAAAGAATCAGTTAAATCAAGTTTCTTAATAAAATATTCTCTGTCATCTAAAAATTCTTTTTCATTATAAAGGGGTTTGTTCATTTCAAGAATTGCTTGTTCTCTTGTCATTTGCCCACAAGATATTAAACTTGATAGATGAGCTTTTCTTTTATCAAAACCAAATTTAGTTGGCAAATAATAATTTTGGAAAAACTTTGTAAATCTAGATTCACAATGCTTTGCTCCGTAGGATTTCCATCCATACTCATTTTCAAGTAATTTTTGTGCTTCAAATTTATTGTAATCTATATAATCAAGAGGTCTAAAGGTTTTTATAGATTTTATTATTGGGTAGTAAATAAACCTTTTAAAAAGTGAAAAAATAGGGTAGTTCTTTAATCTAATTTTACCAAATTTTTTGTGAATATCTAGTAAATGTCTTGCATCAGCTGAATCGTATCCAAATGAACTTGGTAAAATTGATTCAGCAGTCTTATTACCACCACTTAAAATAAAATTAATTTTATTTTTTTTAGCTTCATTATACATACATGCGGTGAAGGCATGATCCTGGGGTATATCTAAATTAGCAACTCCTGAAAGAAAAAAAGATCTCTGAAGATCTTTTATAACTGGCCAGTCTAAAACATACGTATGTAATACTAAATCTAGTTTATCTGCAATATTTTTAATATTTTGTACTGCAATATCAGAGTTCCATCCTGTATCAATATGAAATAACAAGACTTTAAGACCTAGTACTTTTGTAGCGTAGTGGGCAAGATAAGAGCTATCTACTCCTCCACTAATACCTAAAATACAATCATATTCACTATTTTTTCTTTTATTTTTTATTTTATTAACGTTATCAATCATTAAAGTATATGGATCTTTTTCAAACATATCTTTTTTAAAATTTTGATAAATAAAATAATGATTACTTATACCGTTTTTATCAAAACTAATATTTATATCTGAAGTGTCCATTACAGTCTTAGAGCAAACCCTATAGGGCTGTTGGTGTAGTAATTCTGTAAATTTGTGATTTATAACATTTTTGTCTTTATATTTCATTTTTTTTTGATTCATCATTAAGGTTAAAAAAGTTCTTTTTTGATTTTTATTTAATTGCCTAAGTTTTAAGAACTTCGTAATCCTTTTGAAGCGTTAAATATAAGTGCTAAATAAATCAAATACATTAAAAAATATGCCAAACTAAAACCAATAATAGACATATGTGAGGATTCATATATTATCCCAACTGTAATACCTATAGATGTTAAAATTAATAACCCTATCTGCCAGTATAAATTATAATTTTGCTTTCCTGCAATATATAATGTGTATGAAAGTGGAGTAATCGAAAATTGTAAAAAAAACATAGGGAGCATATATTTAGCATAGAGTCCTGCCTCAACCCATACATCTCCAAATAGTTGTGTAAACAAATAAGGAGCTAAAAAAAACATCAAAGCTGTTGGTATTAAGCCTATTATAAATAAGTGTTTAAAGGTTGAAAGACAAATATCATAGCAATTACCATTCTTATTATAACTCTCTGAAGCCTTTTGCTTATATACTTCAAGAGTTGATCCAGAAATAAATTTTATTGGTATAGCTAGTACTCTTTGAGTTAGAGAAAACTGTCCTACAACAGCATCACCAAAAAAATAGGATAATAATAAAATTGGATTTTGATTTGAGTATGTGTTAATTAAATCAGCTGGAAGAGAGAACTTAGGGAAATCACTATATATTTTTAATTGATTTATAGCATTATTTTTGTCATAATTTCCCTTTGATATTTGATATTGTAGATAAAGTGTTTCTACTAATTGAGCTATTATATTTGCAAAAAGAAAAACTAAAACATCATTAAAAATTAAACCCCCTGCAATTAATAATAATGTTAATACTATTGATTTAATTAATGTCCCTACTGCTATTCTTTTAAAAATTTTATTCCTAACCAGCCAAGATCTGTAAATAAAAAAAAAAGCATTTAAGATTACAAAAAACGGTAAGGAAATTAAAAAATATTCAAATTCAGGTTTAGAAATTAAGTTTAATATTTCTTGATTGAATAGAATTATAATTATTAAAATAGTGATAGCAAAATAAATAACTATCTTCTTTGTTATTTTCATAATATCATATGAATCACTATCTTTTTTTGGTAAAATAATTGAATGCTCATACCTTAGGGTTGATATTACTACTAGAATATTAACAATAGAAATATAAAATGCTAT
>MDTF01011214.1_pt1 | contig 10134 bp, 7 predicted proteins | sample 811191 | NCBI WGS metagenome assembly MDTF01 (sample SAMN05326649, study PRJNA326480) | marine metagenome | isolation source: seawater | place: Southern Ocean | collected 2011 | reverse complement strand
ATTGGAGTGATCTATTCTTCATTTGGATTTACAGAATTGATAAAAAAAATTGGTGTAGAAAGACGGGTTCATACCGCTGGTAAAAATAAAAGTACACTAGATCCTTTTTTAGAAGAAAAAAATGAGGACATTGAAAGATTAAAAAGAATTCAGTTAGATTTGCATAAAGATTTTATAGATGTGGTGGAAAAAAGTAGAGGATCTAAGTTAAAAAAATCTGAGGTAGAACTTTTTTCAGGAGAATTTTGGTCAGGTACCAAAGCAAAAGACTTGGGATTAATAGATGGAATAGGTGACGCACATAAAATTCTAAAAGAAAAATTTGGAGATGATGTGGTAATTAAAAAATTTCAAAAAACTAAAGGTTGGTTGAGTCAAAAACTTTCATCTTCAGTTAATCAGGTAGATCAATTAGCTAACATCTTGGATGAAAGGTCGATCTGGCAAAGATATGGCTTCTAAAATAAAAAAACCAAAAAAAAAATTTCAATCATTTCAAGAAACAATCTTAAATCTACAAAAGTTTTGGAGTAAAAAGGGATGTATTGTTTTGCAACCATATGATGTGGAAGTTGGTGCTGGTACATTTCATCCAGCTACAACATTAAGATCCCTTGGCCCAAAACCATGGAAAGCGGCTTATGTTCAACCTTCAAGAAGACCAACAGACGGAAGGTATGGAGACAACCCTAATAGATTACAACATTATTATCAGTTTCAAGTTTTGATAAAACCTTCACCAGACAATATAAAAAAATTATATCTTAATAGTTTGTCAGTCATTGGTATTGATCACAATGAACATGATATTAGATTTGTTGAAGATGACTGGGAAAGTCCAACACTAGGTGCTGCTGGTTTAGGCTGGGAAGTTTGGTGTGATGGCATGGAGATAACACAATTTACATATTTTCAACAAATGGCAGGATATGAATGCAAACCAGTTTCAGTTGAAATTACTTATGGTTTAGAAAGAATATGTATGTTCACACAACAACAAAAAAATGTGTATGACCTACTGTGGAATGATGAGGGGGTAAAGTATCATGATGTCTTTCATCAAGCAGAGAGAGAATTTTCAGCATATAATTTTGAACATGCAAATGTAGATAGTTTATTAAAGATGTTTGATATGCATGAGTTAGAAGCAAAGTCTCTTGCAGAAAAAAAAATATCACTGCCTGCATATGATCAATGTTTAAAGGCGAGCCATGTATTCAATATATTAGATGCTCGTGGAGCAATAAGTGTAGCTCAAAGAGCTGGATATATAGGCAGAATTCGAGACATTACAAAAGCTGCAGCAGGAATTTGGTTAAATAGTCAAAGTTAGATGTCAGAATTCCTTTTAGAGCTATTTAGTGAAGAAATGCCATCATCTCTTCAAAAGAATTTACGTGAAGATTTGTTAAGTAATTTTAATAAATTATTGAGTGAAAAATTTATTTCTTTCAAAAAAAGCTCTTCATATTCAACACCCAATAGATTGATAATTGTATTTAATGGTCTGCAAAAAAAGGTAGTTTTGAAATCTGAAGAAATTAAGGGACCCAATATTAATGCCCCTATAATAGCAATGGAAGGTTTTATGAGGTCAAATAACATCTCTAAAAAAGATCTTTTTAAAAAAGAAACAGATAAAGGGGAGTTCTATTTTTTCAAAACAAAATCGAAAAAGTTGAACACACATAATTTACTTGAGGAGCTTATACCGCAGATATTACAAAAAATTCAATGGAAAAAATCAATGAGGTGGGGTGAATTTAACTTAAATTGGGGCAGACCTTTAAAGTCAATATTAGCTGTATTTGATAAAAAAAAATTAACCTTTAATTTTTTCCACTTAGCCTCATCAAACACAACTTTCATCGATAAAGAATTTGAAGAAAAAAAAAAAATTTTTCATGATTTTAAATCATACGAATGTTTTTTTCAAAATGAAGGTTTAATTATTGATCAAGATAAAAGAAAAAAGATAATTGAAAAAGAATTTGATAAAATTTTAAATAAGAAAAACTTAAAGATTTTGGATAATTATAAGCTTGTTCAAGAGGTTGTAAATCTTACGGACAAACCCCATATTCTTGAGTGTTCTTTTGATAAAAAATATTTATCAATACCAAAAGAAATTTTAATTCTCACAATGCAGGTGCATCAAAAATATTTTCCATTATTTACACAAAAAGAAGAAATTACAAATGAATTTTTAGTAGTTGCAAATAATAAAGATCAAAAGGGACTAATCAAAATTGGAAACGAAAGAGTTGTAGAAGCTAGATTAAGTGATGCAGAATTTTTTTGGAACAAAGATAAAGCTCAAAATTTAGTGAAAAAAGTTTCTGAACTAAAATCAATGAATTTTTTTAAAGGTTTAGGAAATTATTTTGATAAAGTTCAAAGAATGAGAAAGCTTGGAGCTTTAATCTCAGATGAACTATTAATTAGTAAGGAAAAGGTTGAGTTATCAGCTTCAATTTGTAAAACAGATTTGATATCTGAGACTGTTGGTGAGTTTCCAGAGCTTCAAGGAATAATAGGTGGACACTTATCTAATGTGCAAGGTTTTGATAAAGAGATTGTTGATGCAATTAAAGAGCATTATTTACCCATAGGTTTAGACTCACCCGTTCCAAAGAAACTTTTTAGTATCACTTTATCTATAACTGATAAAATTGATACTCTGATTGGTTTTTTTGGTGTTAACGAAAAACCCTCAAGCTCTAAAGACCCCTATGCATTAAGAAGAACTGCCCTTGGTATAATTAGAATAATTATTGAGAATAAAAAAGATTTAAAAATTAATGATTTGATTTCTTATTCATCTAACCTGTATTTAAATCAGGGTCTAAGTTTTCAAAACAAATCATTACACAAGGATATTTTATTATTTTTAAAAGACAGGTTTAGATATTATCTAAAAGAAAAAAAGATAAGACATGATATTATTGAGGCATCAATCAATGTTTTTGATTTAAATCAAATTTCGTTATTATTTGAAAAGTCAAAAAGTTTAAACAAAGTTATAAACCAACAAATTGGTCACGATATTGTATCTGTCTACAAAAGAGCCCATAATATTTTGCAATCAGAGGTCAAAGATAGAAAAAATGAACTTTCAAATACAACTGACCCGGGTATTTTTAAAACTGAGTTCGAAAAAAACTTATATAAAAAAATTAATCAATTAAGGAAATATTTTGAAGGAATTTCAAGGGATGAAAACTTTGATGAAACACTAATACTTTTGTCTAGTGCAAAAAAAGAAATTTTTGATTTTTTTGATAATGTTAAGGTAAATAATGAAAGTGATTCTATTAAAAGAAATAGATTGGAACTTATAAATATCTTATGTAAAACTTTCGAAAATTATACAGATTTCCACCTAATTGAAGATATTAATGAATAAATTGATCCTAAATTTTAAATCAAAAGAAACAAAAAAGATTAAAAATCCTAAAAACTTTTTAGGAGGTAAGGGTACAAATTTATCTGAAATGGGAAGAATGGGCTTGCCTGTACCCCCTGGATTTATAATTTCAACTAATGTTTGTGAAATTTTTTATAAAAATAAAAGAAAACTAAATACAAAGCTAACAAATCAAATTAAATCAGAATTAAAAATTGTTGAAAAAGATGTTCAAAAAAAGTTTGGAGATTTAGAGAACCCACTTTTGTTATCAGTTAGGTCTGGAGCAAGAGTTTCTATGCCAGGAATGATGGATACAATTCTTAATCTTGGACTAAATGATAAAACTGTCATTGCTTTAGCCAATAAAACTTCAAATGGTAGATTTGCAAAGGATAGCTACAGAAGGTTTATTCAAATGTATGGAAATGTTGTAATGGGTATTGAAAGTCACCATTTTGAAGATCTAATTGAAAATTATAAGTTAACTAAAGGAGTATTGCTAGATACCCAGCTTGATGAAAGTGACTGGGATGGGCTAATCAGTGATTTTAAAAAAATTGTAAAAGACAAAACTAATAAAGATTTTCCACAAGATGTTTTTGAACAATTGTTTGGTGCAATCAATGCAGTTTTTTTATCATGGGAAAGTAACAGGGCAAAAATTTATAGAAAATTAAACCAAATTCCATCTGAATGGGGAACAGCAGTAAATGTTCAATCTATGGTATTTGGAAATATGGGTAACGATTGCGCTACAGGTGTGGTATTTACCAGAAACCCGTCTGATGGTGCTAATGATATTTATGGAGAATACTTGATTAATGCTCAGGGTGAAGATGTAGTGGCAGGGACTAGAACACCTCAGTACATAACAAAAAAAGCTCGTATAGAAGCTAAAGTAAAAGAGGCATCAATGGAAGAGTCGATGCCTAAAGTTTACAAACAACTAGAAAAAATTCTTAGAAGATTAGAAAAACATTATAAAGATATGCAGGATGTAGAGTTCACGGTTGAAAATAATAAATTATGGATTTTACAGACTAGATCAGGAAAGAGAACTTCTAAGTCAGCAGTAAAAATTGCAGTTGATATGGTTAAAGAAAAATTGATTTCCAAAAAAGAAGCTATTTTAAGAGTAGATCCAAACTCATTAGACACATTACTTCATCCAACGTTAAATGAAAAAAGTGAGATTAAAGTTATTGCAAATGGCTTGCCAGCCTCACCTGGAGCTGCGAGTGGAAAAGTTGTGTTTACATCTGAAGAAGCTGAAAGATTAAATGATATGATGCAGGATACTATTTTGGTTAGGGTAGAAACGTCCCCTGAAGATATTCAAGGTATGCATGCAGCAAAAGGAATATTAACTGCAAGAGGAGGTATGACAAGTCATGCGGCAGTTGTTGCCCGAGGGATGGGCAGACCCTGTGTTTCTGGATCTAGCGAAATAGATATTGATTATGAAAAAAAGGTTTTTAAAACATCTGGTTTAGAAGTTAAAGAAGGTGATATAATTACTATTGATGGTTCATCTGGAAGAATTATTCTAGGCAATGTGCCGACTGTTAAGCCTGAAATTTCAGGTGACTTTTCAAAGTTAATGAGTTGGGCAGACAAAATCAGAAAACTTAAAGTAAGAACTAATTCAGAGACACCACTAGATACAAAAACAGCAAGGGATTTTGGTGCTGAAGGAATTGGGTTGTGCAGAACTGAACATATGTTTTTTGATGAAGAGAGAATTTTATCTGTTAGAGAAATGATATTATCTAAAACTAAAGAGGATAGAGCCAAAGCACTTTCAAAACTACTACCTCATCAAAAAAAAGATTTTATGGAAATTTTTAAGATTATGAATGGTTTGCCAGTAACGGTACGTTTACTTGATCCCCCCTTACATGAATTTTTACCAAATTCAGATAAAGAAATTTTAGAAGTTGCCAATGCTGTTGGTGTAGATATTAAAGAGGTTAAATCGAGGATATCTGAATTGCATGAGCAAAATCCTATGCTTGGCCATCGAGGATGTAGGCTTGGTATTTCTTATCCAGAGATCTATGAAATGCAATGTAGAGCAGTTTTTGAAGCGCTTGTTGAGCTAAAGAATAAAAAAATAAAAGCAGCCTTTCCAGAAATAATGATCCCTTTAGTTTCTACTGAAGCAGAAATTAAAATCATGAAAAATTTAGTCCAAAATATTGCAAAAAAGATTGAAGAGGAAAGTAAAGTTAAAATAGACTATTTAGTTGGTACCATGATTGAACTTCCAAGAGCCGCAATTAAAGCGAAAGATATTGCAAAACATGCTCAATTTTTTAGTTTTGGGACCAATGATTTAACACAAACAACTTTTGGAATAAGCAGAGATGATAGTGGTAAGTTTCTAAATGATTATATTGATAATAAGATATTTGCTGTAGATCCATTTGTTTCAATTGATGAAGGTGTTGAGGATTTAATTAAAATAGCTGTTTCTCAAGGAAAGAAACAAAACAAAAATATAAAATTAGGAATTTGCGGTGAACACGGTGGTGATCCTAAAAGTATTTCATTTTGTTCTAAAGCTGGATTAAACTATGTTTCTTGCTCACCATATAGAGTACCAATAGCAAGACTAGCTGCTGCTCAGGCTGAAATAAATAAAAAATAAGACTCTGATAAAAGCTATTTTTTTTGTGCTTTATAGATAAATTTTTGTCTTTGCTTATTGCTAGCAATGTAATCCTCAAAAAAAATTAATTCTTTTTTGTATTTGAGCACAGTCTTCCCTTGCTATTTCTAAAAGTGAATTATTAATTTTCTTCATCCCTTTTTTTGGTTCAATAGTCATTATTTGTTTAAAACCCAGATCAACGCCAAGTTTTTTTAATATTTCCAATGTATCATTATTATAACTTCCACAAGGGTGAGCCATATAATTTATTTCATTTCTTGATTTATTTAAAATATTAGAAATTGTAGAAAGACATTCTTCATACTCATTTTTTTGTTCATCATAACTTAATGCTTCTAATAATGTTGGATGACTGTGTGTATGTAAGCCAACTAAATGCCCCAAACTATCTAGCTTAATTAAATCATCTTTTTCAAAATTAAGTTTTTTTGTAAAATATTCATATTTAATTTTTTTTTCTTTAATCATTAAAAACATTGTTTCTTCATATTGACTTTTGGTTAAAAAATTATCTCTAACTAATCTAAATTTAATATCTTCAATTGAATAAAATTGAAATTTAATTTTTGCTTCTTTAATTTTTTTATCATTATTTTTAAAAAAAGTTATTAAGTTTTTATCTAAAACTTTATAAAAATTATTATAAAATTTATCAACATTGTCAAAATAGTTCGTTCTAAAATATCTAAAAATCTCTAAATTATTTGGTTTGTCTTTAAAAATAGAGCTATAAACAAAAAAGAAACTTTTAATCTTAAGCTCTTCCAAAATAGGTAGGGCAATATCAATTTGACTTTTGACGCCATCATCAAATGTAAGACATACTTCATTTTCTTTGATTTTATTTTTTTTAAGTTTTTCAAGAAAAACATCAGCATCTAAAATATTATTTTTTCCTATAAAATTTATCATTTTATAAAAGCTATCTTTATCAAGAGATCCTGGGCTCCTTTGATGCATTTCGTCATCATGAAAATGATGAAATGTAATGCCATGAAAAAAATTGTTATTTTGGTTATGATACATGTTTACTTTTTACTCGTATAAATATGATTTAGTAACATTTTTAAAACTTTTCTGCAATAATTCTTGCTATTACTAGTGATAAACAATAAAAATTTAAAAAAATTCTCTTTTTAATTTAATGAAAAACACTTCACCACACAAATATATTTTAGGTATACAGTGTTTTGCTGATCCTGACAGTGGAGCGTCTATAATAAAAACTAGTGGTGACGACTATGAGTATGTTGCTATTTCAGAAGAAAGACTGATAAGAAAAAAATACTCTTATACATTTCCTTTGCACTCAATTAAATATTGTATGGAACATTTCAAAATAAAGTCTCTAAACGATATTGATTTGTTAGTGTCAGATATTATAAGAGAACCTAGATGGCATAGATCTTCACCTTCATTTAATGTTAAGGAATTTGATTATATAAAAGAAAAATTAAATTTTTCAGAAAAAAAAATTACTCAAATAGGTCATCATCTCGCACATGCTTCAAGCGTTTACTATACATCTGGATTTAAAGATTCTGCTATTTTAATAATGGATGGAAATGGTACTGACCTGGAGACAAATAGTTTTTTTGAAGGAAAAAATAGTAAAATTAATTTAGTCGACAATTACAAAGCAAGGGGGATTGGAGAATTGTATACTACTTGTACAAAAAATTGGTTAAATTTAGGTGTCGGGGGTGAGGGTAAAACAATGGGTTTAGCTCCGTATGGCGATAAAGGAAAACCAATTTTAGATTTTTCAAAAGTAAGATTGGAAGGAATCATCACTGACTATTCAAGCATTCTAAAAAGACAACCGTTTAACGACATACTTGTGATGAATGATCAAAAAACAATTGAAAAATGTGTTGTAGATATACCTCAAAGAAAATCTTCAGATAATATTATGGGAGATTATTGGACAAGACTCGCTTGTGATGTTCAGAAAGAAACCGAAAGGTGCTTTATTCACCTAGGTAAAGAAATTGAAAAAAGAATTAAATCTAAAAATATATGTATGGCAGGTGGAGTCGCGTTGAATTCTGTTGCAAATCAAAAACTTTTCGATGCAACAAACTTTGAAGAAATATTTGTTTTCCCTGCCTGTTCAGATTCTGGTGTACCTTTGGGTTTAGCATTATGGGGTCTTTATAACTCTCCCAAAATTATAAAAAAACCCAAAAAAATAAAAAAATTACTTAATGCTTACACAGGAATTGAATATAGCTCAGGATACACTTCTGCTTTGTTAAAAAAATATAATATTAAATCAAAACAACTTGATTTAAAAAAACTAGCGAAAGAATTATCAAAAGGAAAGATTGCTGCCTGGCATCAGGGAGGTAGTGAGTATGGTCCAAGAGCCCTAGGAAACAGATCTATATTAGCTGATAGTCGAAATCCAAAAATGAGAGATTTAATAAATGAAAAAGTAAAACACAGAGGAAAGTATAGGCCATTTGCTCCCGCTGTACTTGTAGAAGATTTTAAGAAATTTTTTGAATTAAAAAATGAGAGTCCTTTTATGTTGTTAGTTGCAAAAATTAAGAATCCAGAATTAATACCAGCTGTTAGCCATGTTGATGGAACTGCTCGAGTGCAAACTGTTTCAAGAAAACAAAACAAAAAATATTATGATTTGATTAATGAGTTCAAAAAAATTACTGGAATAGGGTGTATATTAAACACCTCCTTCAATGACGCTGGAGAACCAATTGTAGAAACTCCTGAGGATGCTATTATTTCATTTTCAAATATGAAAATAGATTATTTAATTTTGGGAGACCGGATTATTAGCGCAGATGATATTAAAAAATCAATAAATAAAAAAATGACTTTTGATAGAGAAAAAAAAATTAAAGATAATCATAAAAATGCGTTAACTTTATTGACCTTAAATTATGATTTAAAAGAAAAAAAAAATTACTTTAAGATCGAAGAAAAGAAAGCTTATTGGAACGCTGTAGAGAAGCCCTTATATGATTTAAAAAATAAGATTAATGCTTGGATAAAAGAAGAAAGAAAGATTATTATTTATGGGACTTTTGATCATACTAAATTATTAATAGACAATGTGGATGATTTCTTAGATCTAAATATACTAGGTTTTGCACCTTATATAAATATTAATGACGATTATAATAATCTAGAAAGACATAAATTTCCTTTTACTGAATTTAAAAACTTAAGTGAAAAATACGATGATAAAACTGTAATTTTTATATCAAGCTATGAATTTGCTTACGATATTGAAAAAAAATTAAAAGAAGAATTTCCTTCAGCTGAATATTACAAACCTTATACTGGTTACACGAGAAATCTTTCTTATAACTTCAAAAAAAAAAAAATTAAATATTAATAAGTATTATAAATAAAGAGAAGCAGGAGTTTCTGTGGGAGCGTTCTGTTGCCTGGTGCCCCAGAATTAGCAATTCTTTTTTTCCTTCAACTTGTTTAAATGTAAAGCTCTAGCTTTTGCAGCTTTTGCAGCTTCTTCCACATTCTTCATTGTTAAGCCTGCACCTGGAAGAAAAAATAATAGTGCCCCTATATTATGTGGCTTATTCATTTTTTTTGCTTCTTGAGCTTCATCGGCATATTGATTGGCTTTAACAATTTCAGCACTTAACTCCTCACAATTTAACCTGTTATCATTTGGACCTATAACATTAATTACAGTTGGGGTTGCACAAGAAGCACACATTAAAAATAAAATAAAAATTGAAAATAATTTTCTCATTATTCACTAACTATATTTTTAATTGATAATTATTCAAGAGGATGTTTTTAAAATTGTTAATGGATTCCGTTTAGATTCCGTGTAGGATTTAGCTCATGAAAAAACTTTTATCTAGATGTGCTGATTGTGCTGAAGACCATCCTATACTTACACAAGTTAGCTCTGGACCTGAAATAATATTTCTCTGCAGTGACTGCTATAACCTTAAATATTCAAAAGAAATGAAAAATGAAATTAAATATGTCGAAAAAGAAAAAAGCTAAAAAGAAAGAACTTAATTATTACGGACTAGGAAAATTTAACTAT
>MDTF01009916.1_pt1 | contig 10138 bp, 11 predicted proteins | sample 811191 | NCBI WGS metagenome assembly MDTF01 (sample SAMN05326649, study PRJNA326480) | marine metagenome | isolation source: seawater | place: Southern Ocean | collected 2011 | reverse complement strand
TTTACAACAGAAGAAATTTTTACCTTAATAAACAAAGAGCAAAAAAGTATTCATTTAGAGCAGTTCATGAAATTTCCAGAATCTTTTCAAGATGAACAGTTGCATAAGAAATGGATAGAACTAAAAAAGATTAGAGATATTTGCAATATAAGTATTGAAGCAAAAAGAGCCAGTAAAGAAATAGGATCAAGCCTTGAAACCAACCTTTTAATTCACTTGAGTGAAGAATTATTTGAAATGACAAAAGACATAGATTTTTCTGAGCTCTGCATTACATCTAAAGCAGAAGTGACCAAATCTAAAAAAAAAGAAGTGACCATAGAATCCGTAAAAGCTGAAGGAAATAAATGCCCAGTTTGTTGGAAGATTAATAAAGATAAATGTGAGAGACACCCAAACTAGATTTAATAGCAAAAATGAATTTAAAAAAAAATATAGTAAATTTTATTATTATTATAATAATCTTTTTAATTGATAGAATTTCTAAGGTTTATATTCTTACTTTAACAGAAATAAATAACGGTTTAGATATATACGTAAATCCATATCTCAATTTATATCTCATTTGGAATAAAGGTATTGCATTTGGACTGTTATCTTTTGATATAGATATTATTTATAATTTAATAAGTATATTGATAGTGTTAATATGTGTGATTATTTTTATAACACTCTTTAAGTCGAGTGGAGTTATGAAATATTCATTAACTTCAGTTTTTGGGGGCGCTATAAGCAACCTTTTTGACAGGTTTTACTACGCCGCTGTTCCAGATTTTATAGACATTCATATAAACAATTATCACTGGTTTATTTTCAATGTAGCAGATATATTTATAACCATAGGAGTAATTAGCATGATTTATGCAGAAATTTTCTTAAACAAAGGAAGTGATGAAAAAATTTTTTAAAAAAACAACATATATTTTAATTGTCTTAGTTTTTTTTAGTGGCTGTCAAGCAACTCAAGATGTTTTATCGAATACAAAGAAAAATAACTCTGATGTATTTCTAATAGAAAAAAAAAATCCACTAGTGCTTCCGCCAGACTTTGATAATTTACCAATACCACAAGATATTTCAGCTCAACGTGAAAGCGAAATTGATGAAACAAATAATATTAGTTTAAAAGAAATTTTAAAAAAAAATACAAAGACTAATAATTCAAAAAAACAAATTTTTGAAAACAATAAAGGGATATTAGAAAAATCGATAATAAAAGAAATTAAAAATAATTAATGTTAACGAGTAATATCAATTTTAAAAACTATCAATCTAAAACAAATAGTAAAAAGATTAAAAAGGACTTAAAAAAACTTTTAATTGAAGATAATTCAATACTTAAATCCTTACGTCCAAATTACCGAAACAACTATAGCGCAAAAAAAATATCAAAAATAAAAAAAAATTCTACTGTGACTGTTATAGGAATGGGTGGTTCAATTCTGGGAACTGAGTCAATTTATGATTTTTTAAAACATAAAGTTAAACGAAATTTTAATTTTGTTAATAATCTTCAATCAAAAATTAATGTTTTTGATAATAGTAAGAATATTAATTTAATAGTTTCTAAGTCAGGAAATACACTTGAAACAATTTCTAACGTAAATATTTTAATAAAAAATAAAGATAAAAATATTTTTATAACAGAAAACAAAAAAAGCTATCTATTTCTACTTGCTAAAAAATTAAAAGCTGAAATTATTCATCATAATAATTTTATTGGAGGTAGATATTCTGTATTGTCAGAAGTTGGCATGCTACCTGCAGAATTAATGGGATTAGATATAAAAAAATTTAAACAAATTAATAATTTAATAAAAAGTAAAAAATTTATAAATTTATTAACTGACAATGTGAGTAATACATTATATTTTTTGAAGAAAAAAAAATTTAATTCTGTAATTCTTAATTATGATGAAAAATCTGATAACTTATTTAGATGGTATCAACAATTAGTTGCGGAAAGTTTAGGCAAGAAAGGCAGTGGTATTTTTCCAGTAATATCAACAATGCCAAAAGATAATCATAGTCTTATGCAACTTTATTTGGATGGTCCAAAAAATAATTTTTTTACATTTTTTTTTGTAAAAGATAAAAATTCCGATAAATTCATCAATAGTGAGCTTCTTAGTCAATATAAGCATCTAAATAACAAGAATTTAAATGATATAATGTTATCTCAAAAGTTAGCTTCCGAGAACGTATTTTCAAAAAAAAATATACCCTTTAGAAGTTTTGAAATTAAAACTAGAGATGAAAAAACCTTAGGAGAGTTGTTTTGTTTTTTTATTTTAGAGACTATATTACTCGCAAGAGCCTTAAAAATAAATCCATACGATCAACCCTCTGTAGAGTTAATTAAGCAAGAAACCAAAAGAATATTAATTTAGAGATACATTCCAAAAATAATTTTAGAAATTCCATATGTTTTTTCTTCCATGATTTTAAAATTATTGGGAAATTTATCCTTATCTTTTTTGTGTCTATGAATAATAATTATTCCTTTTTGGTTTAATATATCTGCTTTGATTATTACATTCAGCAAGTGTAGTAAATTTCTTTCTTTATATGGAGGATCTAAAAAAATAATGTCAAATTTTTTTTCAAAAGTTAAAAAATTTAAATCATCAAATATATTTTTTTCAATTATTGAACAGATTTTTTTGCAGTTTATATTGGATATATTTCTTTTTAAGATTGGCAAAACCTCTTTATAATTTTCTACAAAAGTTACATATCGAGATCCGCGAGACAAGCAATCCAAACCAAAGGAACCAACTCCAGAAAATAAATCTAAAATATTTGAATTTTCTATTTTAACACTAAATTTATTTGAATGAAGAATTATGTTGAATATGGACTCTTTTGTCAAATCTTTAAGAGGTCTTGTTATATTATTTTTTGGTTCAAGAATTTTTTTTCCTTTAAAGTTTCCAGATATAATTCTCATTCATTTATTACTTTGTGAGCAATATCTTTACGAAAAAAACCACCATTCCAATTCAAAGATTTAATTAAATCAAATATCCTTATTCTAGCCTCAGAAAAACTTTCTGATAAACATACAAAATTTAAAACTCTCCCACCTTCTGCATAAACTTTGTCTTCAATCCTTGTAGTTCCCGCATGATATAGGTATTCATTTTTATTTAGTTTAATCTTATTTATATTATCAATTAATACACCTTTTTTAAATTGTTCAGGATACCCCTTTGAACACAGCACAACACATAAACTTTTTTTACTGTGCCATTTTATTTCTTCTTCTTTTAATTTTCCATCACAACAAGATATAACAATATCCAATAAATCTGAATTGAGTTTTGGTAAAATAGTTTGACATTCTGGGTCACCCATACGAACATTGTACTCAATTAAGTAGGGTTCATTTTTTACAATCATTAAGCCGGCATATAAAAATCCTTTATATTTTGTACCTATGTCTTCCAATCCTTTTATTGTCGGTTCAATTATTTTTTTTAAAATTTTTTTCTCTAAAATATCATCTATCAATCTTGATGGAGAGTAAGCGCCCATGCCACCGGTATTTTTTCCCAAATCACCTTCTAATACTCTTTTATGGTCTTGTGCAGTTTCAAAACTTTTTATTGTCTTACCGTCAGTTATAATGAAATAACTCATTTCTTCACCCACCAGAAATTCCTCAATTAATAAATTTTCAGCTTTACCAAATTTACCTCCAAATATTTCTTCTACAGCAAAGTTAGACTCATTTACGTTGGAACATATATAAACACCCTTACCCGAAGCTAGTCCATCAGCTTTTACAACTAATGGATGATTGGTTGTTTTTATAAATTGCTTTGCATCACTTAAAGTTTTAAATATCCCAAATTTAGCAGTGGGTATGCCATATTTTTTGCAAAGATTTTTAGTAAAAATTTTAGACCCTTCGAGTTGTGAGGAAATTTTATTTGGACCAAACACTTTTATATTATTTTTTTCAAGAAAATCTACTATCCCATCTACTAATGGTTTTTCAGGGCCAACTATTATTAGATCAATTTTATTAATTATAGAGAAGCTCTTCAATTCATTAAAATTTTCTAAATTTAAGTTAATATTTTTTGCAATATCTGAAGTTCCGGCATTGCCTGGAAAACAATATATTTGGCTAACCTTATTTGACTTACATAAAGCGAGACATATGGCATGTTCGCGACCACCACTTCCTATTACACCAATTTTCATATAGTAATATATAAACTATAAATGAATAAAAAATTAGCCAAAATAAAATATTTACCAAATAATTTTGAAATTATCGAGCATGGAGACCATGTAATTTGTGCGATATCAGGTAAATTCATAAAACTAGAAGAACTAAATTATTGGAATGTAGACTTACAAGAGGCATATTACTCCTATAAAGAATCTGCACTAAAAAGAGAAAATACCTAAAAAATATTTACTTCCAACGATTGTGAGTCCAAATCCATTGTTCAGGATTTTTTAAGACCATTTTTTCAAGAATTTTGTTTAAATCAAGGGTAATGGATTTGATAGAGTCATTTTCTGAATATAGAAGGGGCTTATCTATTGTTATTTCAAAATTAATATCTTTAACTCTTTCAATATAAATTGGTACAATTTTACATTTAAATTTTTTGACAAATTGAGCAGGTATAGTTGTAGTAAAAGCCTCATAATTAAAAAAATTACATCTAATACCTTGGGATACTCTTTGGTCAATCATTAATGCTATAGAAGAGCCATTTTTAAAAAGTGAAAGCAATTGTTTGGTTCCCGACATTCCTTTTTTAATTTGTTTATTGCAGATATATTTTTTTCTTATCTTTTCCATTATAAAATTTAAAAACTTATTATTAAGAGGTCTATAGATTGCAGCTAAATTAATCCCAGATTTATCAATATGCATTGCCATTAATTCAAAATTGTTAAAATGACCAGAAACAAATATTACTGGTTCATTGTCATTCTTTATTTTTTCTAAAACTTCTTGTCCTTTAATATTGAAATTGTACTTCGGTGAAGACTTTCTGAATTCTTTGATAAAAACGTACTCAGATAAAATTCTTCCATAATTGCCCCACATTTTTTTTGAAATTTTTTTAACATCATTTTGATTTAAGTTTGGGAATGCCCTTAATATATTGGAATTAGTTATTTTCTGAGATCTAAAAAATGGCCCAAATAGGATCAAAATTTTACTAGAAATTTTAGATGATAATCTTAATCCCAAAATCTTAAATATAATAAATAAAATTGAAATTATTAAAAATTGGAAAAAATACTTTATTGATTTCATATTGTAGATTGAATAAAGTTTATTAATTCATTTTCTTTTTTAATAATTAATTCTATTGCCAAAAAATTAATTTTATTATGGTTTTCATTATCAAGTTTTACATAATCTTTTTCAGTAGTTATAATTTTAGCATTTAAGCTTTTTGCCTCAAGCTTTAGTTTCTCAATATCATCTTTGGTATATTGATAATGATCGGGAAATATAACCTCTTTTATTATGTTAAGTTTATTATTTAGCAACGTTTGTTTAAAGCTCTCAGGATTACCAATGCCTGAAAAAATTAAATATTTTTCTTTGTTACTAAACTTATCTATATCTACAGGGGCATAATAAGACTCAAAAATTTTAATATGTGGATTATATTTTTTTATTAATAATTTTATATTTGAGGCATCTTCTTTGTTACCGTTAAGAAAAATGGCATCATATTTTGAGATACTTTCTATTTTTTCTCTAAGTGGTCCCGCGGGAATTAAAAAACCATTACCAATCCATTTTGCAGTATTAAAACATACAAAACTTAGATGATAATTTATTGAAACATCCTGAAGACCGTCATCAAATATTGCAACTTCAATATCGTCTTTAATTGCCTGATACATTGAATATTTTCTCGTTTTCGAGCAGTATAATTTAGTTTTATTTCTTAAAATTTTTTGTTCATCGACTTGATCCTTATAAAACTTTTTTACAGTAGCTACTTTGAAATTTAAATTTTTTAAAATTTGATAAATTTTTATTGTTAAGGGAGTTTTTGCTGTTCCACCAACATAAATATTTCCTATGCAAATATTTTTAATTTTATCATTTTTATATGGTTTTTTTTTAATTCTTAATAAAAGATTGTTTAAGATAAATGGCAAAGTAAACGGTATTAGTAAATATGATAAAAGATTTGGCTGTTTATAATCCCAAAAAATTGGTTTTTTAATTTTCATCTTTAAATAATAAAAGGACTTATTTCTTTAAGTGTGGAATCTAGAATTTTATTTCCCAAGTTATTGATTTTATTTTTTATATTTTGAGAATTATTTTTGCTCATAAGTATCTTATCAATATTAATCGTTAATTGATTTAAATTATTTACTTTATCTGCAACATTATGACGATTTAATAGACTATATATTTCTTTAAAATTCCAAATGTTTCCTCCATATAAAATTTTACAGCCATATCTTGCAGCTTCCAGGGGGTTTTGCCCACCATGTTTTATTATTGAACCTCCTAAAAAAACTGTCTTACAAATTTTAAAGAAAGTTTTTGTTTTACCATATGAGTCGATCAAATAGACATCAGTATCATTGTTTAATTTTTTACGGGAACTGTGAAGTTGAATTTTAAGATCTAACCTTTTGATTTCATCCTCAATTTCCTTGGTCCTTTCCACGTGTCTAGGAATTATGATTGTTAATAAATTTTTATACTTGGTTTTAAGTTTTTTATGCACTTCGGCGCAAAGTTTTTCTTCTGTCTCATGGGTACTTGCAGCACACCAAATTTTTTTTGATAAAATATCCTTCTTTAAAACTTCACTCAATTGATATTCATTTGTTTCTGTTTGAGAAAATTTTAAATTTCCAATATATTTTACTTTTTTAACACCTAAAAGCTTAAGGTATTTTTCTGATTGGGAGTCTGATGGTAAACAAATATCAAATTTTTTAAATAACATTTTCGCATTTAAAATAATCTTCTTCCATTTTTTGAATGAATTTTTGGATATTCGTGCATTTAAAAGAATTAATGAAATAGGCTTTTTTTTAATATTTATTAGCATGTTTGGCCATATCTCGGAATCTATAAATATTACACTCGTGGGTTTCCAATAATCTAAAAATTTTTTACTATGATAGTTGGTATCAATAGGAAAAAATTGATGGGTTGCTTTCTTTAGCTTTAAGTTAGAGAAAATTTTTGATGAGCTTAATGTATTTGATGTTATTAAAATTTGACTAATCTTTTTATTTTTTTCTAATTTTTCAATCAATGGTATTACACTTAATATTTCTCCAACACTAGCACCATGAAACCATATCAACTTACCTTTAAGTCTTTTTTTTGAATGGACACAAAATTTTTCTTTAAATCTTATTATATCTTCTTTTTTTTTAAATAATCTGAAAATAATTATCAATGGTGATATAATAAATATCAAATTAATTGTTATTCTATAAAGATATAGCATTAACCTTTTCTTATTTGAGTTTCATAAAAATTTTTATAAATAGATGAATTTTTTAGTAAATATTCATGATTTCCTTCAGAAACAACTTCACCTTTTTCAAGTACAAAAATTTTTTCTGAATTTAATATTGTTGACAGCCTGTGAGCTATTACTAGTGTTGTTTTGTTTTTGGTTAAATAACTTAAACCTTTTTGTATCTTATCTTCTGTTTCAGCATCCAAAGATGAGGTTGCTTCATCTAGAAGAATAATAGGTGTTTTTTTTAGTATAGCTCGAGCAATCGACAGTCTTTGTTTTTCTCCACCAGATAACCTAACCCCATCTTCTCCAATTCGTGTATTATATTTCTCTGGAAGTTTTTCTATAAACTCGTCTGCATATGCATTTTTTGCTGCAATTATAATTTCTTCATATGTTGCATTTGGATTCGCATAAGCAATATTATTTTTAATCGTATCGTCAAATAGAGTTGTATCCTGACTAACTAAGGATATATTTTTTCTTAATGAGTTAAGATTCAAGTCATAAATTGATTGATTATCAATTAAGATCTCTCCCTCCGTACAATTAAAAAATTTAGGAATTAAATTTAGTATAGTAGATTTTCCAGCTCCACTATGTCCAACTAAAGCATTCATTTTTCCACCTTTAATTTCAAGATTTATAGATTTCAATACGTCGTCTTCACTTTTTGTGTATCTAAAACTTATATTCTTAAATTTAATACTCCCATCTTTAATATTTAAGTTTTTTCCACTTTCATTTTCTTTAACTTCATTTTTAATATCTATTATGGGTAAAATTCTTCTTGCTGCTGAAAGACCTTGATTTATGCCCATATTTATTGTGGCTAGAGATCTTACAGGCTGATACGCAAGCATCATTGCAGCTAAAAAAGAAAAAAAATTGTTTATTTCAAGCTCGTTATTTAAAATTAATTTACCAGCATAATAGATTAAGGTAGCAATCATAATGCCTGTAAGAGTTTCCATGATTGGAGTTGCTCTTACGAAAACTACATTAATTTTTTTTTGTTTATCTTTAACACTGTTAATAAATTTTAATAATCGACCACCCTCAGTTTTCTCTTGTTGGAATATCTTTATTATTTTATGGTTTTTAAAAATTTCTATTAAGTGACTCGTTAGAAGGCCACTTTCTATTTGCGCCTCGGTAGCAACTTTGCCTATCCTTTTTCCTAAATTTTTAGCTGCAAATGATGCCAATGGAATCATTATTATTGCAATCAAAGCAAGTTTCCAATTTTGATAAAACATAACTGTTAATAAACCAATTAATGTTAAGCTATCTTTAAATAAATTTAAAATTACTGTGCTTACTAAATTTACTATCAAAGTAGTATCGTAAGTTATATTGGATAGAAATTTTCCAGTATGTTTGTCATCTATATAATCCGTGTCTGCTTTAATTAATGAGTGAGACATATCAGATTGTATAATTGCCTTTATTTCTTCAGCAACATGAATCATTGTTGTTTTGGCTAGATAGAGTGACGTTCCTTTCATCGTAAACGCCAAGATAATAAATCCAGGTATAATTAGTAAAAGAGTTTGATCTTTTTCTACAAACAACTTTTCAATCGCAGGGTCAAGGAGCCACGCTATTGAGGATGTGCTTAAGGCCACTATTAATGTAAAAAAAACTGATAATAAAATCTTATATTTAAATTTTTTAGTATAATCTTTATATAATCTTATTAGAATTTCAAAATTACTCATTAAAACATCATCTTTCCAGTTAATAAATTAAGCAAGATAATTAAACCTAAAAAATTATTACTTTTAAATATTTTCAAACTATTTGCTGGATCTTTAAAGTTAAAATTGTAAATTTGATAAAAAAACAAATGAAATACAGGAATAAGAATAAAAAAATAAAATATAGCATTAAATCTCATAAATAGACCCACTAAAATTAAAGATATTATAAAGACTAAGTAGCACAGTATTAAAAATAAGTTAGGATTCTTTTTAAATTTTATTGAAGTAGATTTTATCCCTATTATTTCGTCATCTTTTATATCCTGATACCCATATATTGTGTCAAAACCTAATGTCCAAAATATGGCTCCTAAATAAAATATCGTAGGAATTATATTTATTTCATTTTGAATACAAACCCACCCAAGTATTAAACCATAATTAAAAGTAATTCCTAAAAAAAGTTGAGGCCAATATGTATATCTTTTCATTAAAGGATAGCTGAATGCTAAAGGCATAGAACCTAATGCTAATAAAATAGTAAAAGTATTAAAATTTAATAAAACTAGTAGTGCTAAAAAACATAAAAAAATTGCATAAAACAATCCTAGTTTTATAGATATTTTTTCTGATGCTATGGGTCTATTTTTTGTTCTAGAAACTTTTTTATCAAACTCTTTATCTAAAATATCATTTACTATACACCCAGCAGATCTCATTAAGACAGATCCTAAAAAAAATAAAGTAAGATAAAAAAAATAATTATTGAGATTATTTGAAAAATCATAAGCTAGAGTCAATCCCCAAGCACAGGGCCAAAATAAAAGCATAAAACCGATTGGTTTTTTTAATCGTATTAATTCAATAAAAAGATTTAATTGTTTCATAATAATTTACTTGTAAATAGCAAAGGCTAGTTTCATAATCAAATTGATTCGTATG
>MDTF01007339.1_pt1 | contig 10138 bp, 23 predicted proteins | sample 811191 | NCBI WGS metagenome assembly MDTF01 (sample SAMN05326649, study PRJNA326480) | marine metagenome | isolation source: seawater | place: Southern Ocean | collected 2011 | reverse complement strand
TTCAAAAGAAACCGCTGAAAGTAAATTTGACGAGTATACATATAGAATAGAAGCCTTATGTAATAGAATAGAAGAATTAAAAGCAAAAATAGAAGTTTCACAAATACTTAAACAAAATGGATAGAGAAAAATTATTAGATTTGTACAAAAAATACAATTTAGAAAAAACCGATGTTTTTAAACATCAGCACTATGTGATCATAACAAGGCAAGGAATTGAAAAAATAGCTGCAAAAGAAAACATAACAATAAATTATGAGGTTGTAAAATGCGAACCTAATTTTGCTGTGGTAAAAGCCTATGCAAAAAAAAATGATGTAGAAATACAAACCTTTGGTAGTGCATTAAAAGGAGATAATTATAAAGATGGCAATTGCAATAGTTGGTATGTTATGGAAATGGCTGAAAAAAGAAGTTTATCAAGATCAGTTTTAAAATTAACTGGCTTTTATGAACTTGGTGTTTTTGGTGAAGATGAAAGCGATGATTTTAAAAGAAAATAAATATGGCAATAAGCAACGAAATATTTGAACATTACCGAATAAAACAAAGAGAGGTTACAAAGGCTAAAAACCTTTTAAGACTTAATGGGTATTCAGTTAGCAAGAACACAGAAATTAAAGAAAATGAGAAAAATTAAAAAACCATTAAACGATAAAATAAAATTTATACCTTGTAATGAAAATAGATTAATAAATTCATACACAAGAACAGATAAAAAATCAACAAGGTTTGAAAAGCTAAATAAATAAAACACTAGGTATAGAGTGTTATGACTATACCAAAATTTAATTTATATATTATGAGTGCAATTATCAACGGAAGTATTAGAGTAGATAGACTACCTAAAGAAAAATTTGTAAAAGGGCGAGATGGTGCTGTTTATTATAATTTCACAATCGGAATACAAGATGAAACTAGATATGGTAATAATGTAGCCTTTATGGATAGTCAAACCAAAGAAGAACGTGAGGCAAAAGTTGCCAAAACATATTTAGGGAACGGAAAGGTTGTTTGGATGAGTGATCAAGGTGTAACACTTGCAGAGCGAGAGGAACAAAATGAAGTTGTTACAAAAAAATCAGATGATGGTTTACCGTTTTAAGTAACCTAATTAATAAATGGTGTGAGTTTTTAACTTGCACCTTTTTTTATATATTTAACAAATGACAGAAAAAGAAACAGAACAAAATATGTTAATGGAATTTATTGCAGACACATGCAAAATAGACATTAATAAAAAAATAGATTATCCGCCAGTATGTTTAAGTTATGGTGAAAAGGTTTTACAATCAGATGATGGTGATACAATTATACCAATAGCATTAGGAACTTATGGCAATCTTTCAGTAATAACAGCACCACCAAAAACAAGAAAAAGTTTTTTTTGTAGCTTATTAGCAAGTGCTTATTTAAGTGATTCAAATATTTATGGTGGACAAATTAAAGGACATAGAAATAATGGTGATTTAATTTACATAGATACCGAACAAGGAAATTGGCATGCTTCAAAAGTTTTTAGAAGACCATTGGATATGGATAATAACATACCAAAAGACAAATATCATACCTTTGCTTTGCGAACAGTTGGTTTTAAAGAAAGATTAAAATTTATTGAATATTATTTAAAGGAAAATATAAAGGAACCATCTCTTCTTATTATTGACGGGATTGCAGATCTATGTCCTGATGTAAACAACATAGAAAAAAGTAATGAATTAGTAAGCGCATTGATGAGATTAAGCCAACAACAAAACGTACATATAATAAATGTAATACACCAAAATTTTGGTAGTGCTAAACTTGGTACTGGTCACCTCGGTAGTGCATTAGAAAAGAAAGCTGAAACGGTAATAAGTTTAGAGGCAAATACAGTAAATAAAGATTGGACTACGGTTAAATGTGGTAGAAGTAGAGGTTATTGCTTTGATACATTTAGTTTTGAGGTAAATGAAAAAGGATTACCAATTATAGTTGGTGATTTATATGATCCTTTAAAATAATATGGTACAAAAAACAATGAAATTAGTTGCTGCAAAGCATAAAGAATGGATAGAAATAGTTTTATCTTTTGGTTGCAAACAAGAAACAGCGGAAGATATTGTACAAGAAATGTATTACAAAATACAACTAAAACTTGAAAAGGGTTTAGATATTATGTACAATGAAAAAGAAATAAATTATTATTATATATTTAAAACATTAAAAACATTGTTTTACGATTTAAAAAGAAAAGGTAAAAACATAACAATAATTTCTGTGGATGATTTACATTTAACTACCACAGATGTAAATTTTACCGAACCATACGATAAAATACAAGATGAATTATCTAAAATGTTTTGGTATGACCGCAAAGTTTTTGAAATAATTAATGAGGGTGAAAGTATTGCGGAGTTTTCCCGAAAAAGTATGATACATTATTATTCCTTATATAATACATATAACAAAGTTAAGAATAAATTAAAAAAATTATTATGATCACATACAAATTCCCTAAATGTTTTTGGAAAATAGCAGAAGAAATTGGTAATGCTAGAAATGTTTTAAGTGAAGAATTAATGAAAAAAAAACCAAGATATGATAGAGGGGAAAAAAATGAATATGTAGACACCACTGGTTTATTAGGTGAATTAATCGCTATGGATTATTTAACCAATAATAATGTTGAATATGAAATGGCAAAATTATTATCCCCATATCCTACAAAAAGTGCAGATTTTGTATTTAAAAACCAAAGAATTGATGTTAAAACAACAATACACTTTCCAAAGGCGCATTTATTAGTTAATCATGAAGCGCATCATAAAGGCAAAGGAATTATAGATAAATATTGGTTTATATATGTAATTGATAAAGAAACAGCGGAATTTTATTTTGTAGATTATGATGACACAAGTAAATGGGAAAACAAAAAAATGGGTTGGACAAAAGCATATTATATAAAAAGGGAACAATTATGAAAATAGGGAACATTATTTATTATATAACAAAATATACTGGTATAAAATACCTAGTGGATAAATATCACAAATTCAGAGGAACTAAATGTGATTGCAACAACAGAAGGAAAAAATTTAATAAAATTAAAATAGATAGATGGTAAAATTTAATAAACAAGATTTTGAAAGCTGGAAAAACTTTAGGTCTGAACCAAAAAATGAATTACAGACAAATGAATTTGAACTTATATGCCAATTACATGCAACATATTATAACCATAAATACCAAAAACCTTGCACTTGCAATCCTAAAAGAATAAACTTATGGATAAAACAACTAAACATAATTTGGAATAATGGGAACTAAAACAATTAATGAGTGGGAAAAAGCGGTTGTATTTTTATTAAATATGGATGGTTGGAATTTAAAACATTGTGGTGATGGAAATTCAAGATATGATGCAATAGGAAAAACACCAAAAGGAAAAGATTGTGTTATAGAAATGAAATTTAGAAAAAAACATTATGATAAAAAAATGCTTGAAAAAGATAAATACGATGCCTTAATGGCGCTTGATCAAGACATAGTAAAAATATTTTTTGTAAATGATCCAAAAGGAAATTTTATGTATTGGTTAAATACTTTAAAAATGCCAAAATTGGAAAAAAAATATTGTCCAGACACTACAGTTTACACCAAAAAAAGGTTGCATAAAGAAGTTTATTTGCTTACCGAAAATGAAGCCAGTAGGATCAATATAAATATATCTCCAAATTAGAACAATTACTATGTTAATATGTTAATAATTATTATTATATTTGTATATATTAATTATAACAAAACAACATGCACTTTGAAAATTTAGGATATTTTTTAGAATATATGATTGACGATAAATATATTGGTTCAATTACTATAGAAAAACCAGACAGAAAAGAAATTGGTTATTATGGTAGGATCGATGAGATTGCTATGCAAGACATTGTATTTAATAACAAAAAACGTATTAAAAAAGGAGAATCATTTTATACTAGAATGTACCCTTTATGTGGTAAAAAACTTTAATTTAAAACAAAACAGATGAAACAGACAATTAGCTTTGGACAATTCCAAGATGCCTTTTACAATATGGATAGACAAAACCAATTTACTTATAAAGGCAAAAAAGCCTTGTTTGAGTTTTTAGAAGAATATGAAGATAACACAGATGAAGAAATAGAATTAGATGTGATTGCATTATGTTGTGAATATGTAGAATATGATAGCCTTGAAGATTTTTGGTTAGAATATGACAAAGAAGATTTCCCGAATAAAGAAGCTATTGAATGGGATACAATGTTTATACCAATAGATGATGATTCTTTTATAATACAAGCATTTTAATATGAAAGTAAACGAAGCAGCTTGGGAAAAGTTAAAAAAACAAATAGAATACTACACAGAAGCTGACACATCTATATCAGACATATCAATAAATTACCAAATAAAAGAAACGAAAAACAAAAATTATTTAAGACTTAACATAATAATAGACAAATGGGACAAAATAACAGGATAAAAGAATTAGAAAATGAAATTTTACAATTACAAGAAGCATTAAAGCATACTTATATATATGAAACAGATACTTTATGGTGCAGAGATGGGGAATTATATTTCGCATATAATGATGATAAAATACTTGTGATGAATGTGGACCAGCTTTTTAGAGATTTACCATCTATTATAAAAATGGTTACTAAAGAGCAAAAGAAAATGCAGAAGATGCACCACAAAATGATCAAGGAAACACTTAAAGAGATATGATTTTATTAGTGGATGCAGATAGTTTAATTTTTGCAAGTTGTTATCGTAAAAGAGATACACTTGATGATCAAAAATATTATATTGATATTATAGATGCTAGGAATAAATTTGACCAGCAGTACATGAAAATTGTAAATGATTTAGAGGAAAAATACACCATTGATAAAGTAATTTGCTTTAGCGGTTCAAAAGGCAATTTTAGAAAACTTATAACATCAAAATACAAAGCCAATAGAAATAAACAAGAATTGCCACCATTATTAAATGACATGCACCAATTTGTAAAAGACCAATACGATAGTGTTTATGGTTATGGTGTAGAAACAGATGATATGGTTGCAAGATATTGGAAACAAATTTCAGATGATATTGGCAGAAATGAGGTTATGATAGTTAGTATTGATAAAGATTATAAGCAATTTCCTTGTTTAATGTATAATTACCACTATAAACATAAAGAGATTTTAGACATAACAGAAGAACAAGCGATTTTTAATTTTTATTCACAAATGATAGAGGGCGACACCGCAGACAACGTAAACTATTTTAAAGGAAAAGGCAAAAAATTTGCAGAAAAACATTTTAAAGATTGCACAAGTAAATACCAATACACTAGGAAACTATACGAATTATTTAAACAAGAATATAAAGGCAAAGCAAGGCAAAAATATGCAGAGTGCTATAACCTTTTAAAATTAAGGACACAATGAAAGATAAAATAGAAATACCTATTTTAAAAACACCTAGAGAAATAAGTGATTTATTAATATCAATTACCAAAGTTAATATATTTGAAAAAACAAGGGTAAGGAATGTCATAGAACATAGGGCATTTTTTTGTTACCTATTAAAAGAAAAATTTGATTTTGGACCAAGTGCTATTTCTGTTTTTATGAAAACAAACCCAAAACTTAAAACTTATGATCATGCAACTGCAATACACGCACTTAAAATGTTTAAGGTTTATAAAGCATATAGGAAAGAATATTTTGACACTTTGGAAACTTATTTTAAAGTTAAACCAGATGAAAATTACGAACAATTACCTACTTTGGAAAATATGGTAAACAAATATGTATTATATAAAAACAGATATTATAATGCAAAAAATAAAATTAAAACACAACAAGAAAAACTAAATGATTTTAAAGGAAAAATAAAAAATTTAGAAGAATTTAAAAGCAAGTCCACCGCTGAATTAACTCAAAATGAAATATTATATAGGAAATTGGACAAAAAAAAAATGGAAATATACGATGAGAGGGCAAATTTGGTATTAAAATCTTTTGAGTGGCAAAAATCAAAAAATGAATTTGAAATAATAAATTGCTCAACATGATAAAAAAAGAATGGCATTTTATGGATAGCCCTATGACAAGGAAAAAATTAATACAAAAATTGCAGCAATTATTTGATAAATTACCTAAAGGTGATCAAAGGAAAAAAATAAGGAAAATGTTGCTTAAATTAAAACTAAAAAAATAAATAATTAAATTACGTTATATATATATGGAATTAGTTAAAATAAATGAAATAATACCTAACAAAAATAACCCTAGATTTATTAAAGATTTTAAATTTAATAAATTGGTAAATTCTATTAAGAAATTTCCAGAGATGCTTAAGCTGCGCCCTATTGTAGTAAATAAAGATATGGTTGTGCTTGGTGGTAATATGAGATTAAAGGCTTGTAATGAAGCTGGTTTAAAAGAGGTGTATATATTAAAAGCGGATAATTTAACAAAGGAACAAGAAAAGGAATTTATAATAAAAGACAATGTAGGTTTTGGACAATGGGATTGGGATATGTTGGCTAATATTTGGGACAATCAATTGTTAGCAGATTGGGGACTAGATGTATTGGAATTAGAAGATTCATTTGATGAGGGGGAAATATCAGAGGATAATAATGTAAAAGAGGAAAATGAGGTTATAATTAATTTAACTATGCCATATTACCAATATGAAAAAATGGAAATAGATTTTCAAAATTTTATAAAAAAATATCCAAACGTAATATGCAAAATACAAAATTAAATATTTTAATTTATCCAATGTTATCGGTAAATAACCTTAATGCCGACAGCAATTATATAATTATTAAGCAATTATGTAATGAATTACTTAAAACAAAAAAATACAATTTTTTCTTATTAATTGACAGTAACAGGAAATATGTAAAAGATGACTTAAATTCTTTGGTTAAAATATTAAAGGTGCCAATGCCTAGAAGTAAAAAACACCAAGTAATACATTTTAATTCTAATATTTTTAGAGAAATTTTTAAAAAATATGCTTTTGATATTATTTGGAACAATGTTGTAGAACAAGGACATCATTTAAAATACTTTCCAGATACCATTGTAGATGCTTTTAGACCAAAAGTGTTTAATTATCACCATTATGTAATACACAGAAGTTTAGAAAAAATTACAAGTTATTTACCTTGCACTCACATTTTATATGATCAAATTGTAGGAAGTTTAGGCACAGACTTAAATTTCTTTCACACCCAATATTGTTATGATATGTTAATGGAAGAAGCCAAAGACATTTTAAATACAGATAAAATAAAAATGTTACAAAACAAAAGTGTTATAAACCTTGGAGGATATACCAATGAAATAAAAAGCACTAATAAATATGAAAAATTTACTTTTATATATAATCATAGGTTAGATGGATATAAGAATTGGCAAATTACATTTAATATATTTGATCAATTATGGGATGAGGGTTTAGATTTTCAAGTCATTTTAACAGCTGGGGACAAAGACAACATAAATACAATAAACAAAAAACCATATTGTACCGTAAAATCCTTTACTAAACATAGCGATTACTTAAAAGAATTATCTAAATGTCATGCAAACACTATGAATAGCAGACATGAAACATATTGCATTAGTGTAGCAGAGAGTATTATGAACAAACAAATAACCGTATTACCTAATAGGTGTACATTTCCCGAATTAGTAGGAAAAGGTTATCCATACCTATTTGGTGATCAAGATGATCAATTAGAGATGTTAAGGACAATTATTAAAAACAATACAAGGGAATACGATTATAAAACAAAAAACAAACTGACATTAAAAAACCATAGTTCTAACATACATAATTATTTTCAAGAATTATCTAAAATAGAAAAGACTGATGTGTTTAATAGTATAAAAAAAGAAAAAAGCAAAAGAGAAATAAAAAAATATTTATCTAAACACAATGAAATAAATTTAAACACATTTAAAAATTTTATATTCTCATTAGGTTATGCATCACAAAGTTTTCCTATGAAAAAAATAAAGGTTGTTTTAAATGAGTTAGGATATGATTATAACATAAATACAGATAAATTTCAAAAAATATATAATGAGTAAAACCGACAAAAAACGACACATAAAGGAAAATTTAATTGTTGCATTAGAAAAATCGATGGGTGTGGTTACAACTGCATGTAAAAATGTTGGCATACATAGGTCTACATTTTATGAATATTATAAAAAAGATGATTTGTTTAAAGAGGAAATAGATGATATTAGCAACGTAGCATTAGATTATGTCGAGAGCAAAATGTTTAAGCAAATAGAAAAAGGCAATACACAATTAATAAAATTTTATTTAGCAACAAGAGGTAAAAAAAGAGGATATATAGAAAGGCAAGAAATAACTGGTGCTGATGGTATGCCTACTAACTTTCAAATTGAAATAATTGATAAAACCGAAGATACAGACTAATGTTGTATATAAACATTTAGTTAATACAGATAAAAAGATTGTAGTTGAACAAGGCGGTACTAGATCGGGTAAGACATACAATATACTTTTGTGGATAATATTTAACTATTGTGCCAACAATCATAATAAGGTAATAACAATTTGTCGTAAAGCATTTCCTAGTTTAAGGGCAACTGTCATGCGTGATTTTATGGCAATATTGCAAAATTATAATTGTTATAGTGAGCAATTTCATAATAAATCTAATTCAGAATATCACCTATTTGGTAATTTAGTTGAATTTATATCTTTAGACCAACCACAAAAGATTAGAGGTAGGAAACGTGATTTGCTTTTTGTGAATGAAGGCAATGAGTTGTATTATGAAGATATGCAACAATTACTTTTTAGAACACAAGACAGAATTATACTTGATTTTAACCCATCAGATGAATACCATTGGATATATGACAAATTAATACCAAGAGATGATTGTGTATTTTACAAAACAACATATTTAGACAATCCGTTTATAAAAAAATCAATTAAGGATGAAATTGAAAGGCTAAAGGACACAGATGACCAATATTGGCAAATATATGGATTGGGAGAGAGAGCAGCTAGTAAGGCTACTATATTTAAGTATGTTGAGGTAAACCAAATACCACAAGATGCAGAATTGATTGCATACGGAATGGACTTTGGTTACACTAATGATCCTACCACATTTGTTTCGGTTTATAGCCTTGATCATAATTTGTATATACAAGAACATTTGTATAGGACGCAAATGACAACTAGCGATATAAGTAAATTTCTTAAAGAACTTAATTTAACAAGTAAACCAATTTATGCTGATAGTGCAGAGCCAAGACTTATATCTGAATTGCGATCTATGGGACACAATATATTTCCAAGTATAAAGGGTAAGGATAGTATTAATGCTGGTATTGATTTATTAAAAAGGTACAAAATAAACATACTTTCAACCTCAACAAATGCTATTAGCGAGTTTAGAAATTACAAATGGAAAGAAGATAGGGGTGGTATGCCTATAAATGTACCACATGATAAAAATAACCATATTATTGACCCTTGTCGTTATGCAACTTACTCAATATTAAGCAGACCAAATTTTGGTAAATATGCTTTACATTAAAAAATAGATTAAAAATAAGTTGTTTATATGTTAATAAAGTGTTATATTGTATTATATTAATCAATACAAAACAGATATGACACAAACAGTAAAAGTACCACTAGAAGAATTTGGAAAGCTATATGCTATTACGTTGAGTTTAGAAACCTACTTTTGTTATATGGAAGATAACAGCGGTGCATTAAAACATATGGCGCCAACATTTTTAGAACATGCAAAAGAATTGATCAATCAATACAACGAATTAATAAATGAAAAATATGTATAGTAATTGTTGCGGTGCAGATGCATCCTATTTAAGTGATGAAATATGCGGTGAGTGTTTAGAACATGCAGAGTTTAACGAATAAAATAGATATGAAAAAATTAATACACAAATATTTAGTAAATAAAAGCATCAAACCATACAAGGTAATAGCTTTAAGCACTGGTGTAATTGTAGAACATTACCGAAATGGTAAACTTAAAACAGAATATTATGGATTGGTATAGCCCAGAAGAATACAAAGAGTATGA
>MDTF01005758.1_pt1 | contig 10141 bp, 9 predicted proteins | sample 811191 | NCBI WGS metagenome assembly MDTF01 (sample SAMN05326649, study PRJNA326480) | marine metagenome | isolation source: seawater | place: Southern Ocean | collected 2011 | reverse complement strand
TCTTAAAGTAAAGTGTTTCATAGTAATAAGTTTTTAATGAGTAATAGGTTAATCAATGGTTTAAAAGTAGAGAAATCTTTTAACCCAAAAGAAATAATTGACTGAAAATCACTTCTTTCTACTCACAGTGTACTCAACCAATTGAGCGAGTGACTGACGTGAAGCATTGTCTGGAAAAGTATTGAGCAAAGCCATGGCTTCATCAATATAGACTTGCATTTGTTTTTGAGCGTAAGGAATTCCACCACTTTGCATCACAAAATCGATGACTTCTTTAACGGCTTTGGCATCTTCATTTTTGTTTTTCACCAAATGAATGATGTGCTTGCGTTGGCGACTTTCGGCTTTGTTTAAAGCATAAATCAAAGGGAGTGTTGTCTTTTTCTCTTTGATATCAATACCAGTTGGTTTACCAATATCTTCACCCGTTCCGTAATCAAACAAATCATCTTTGATCTGGAAAGCAATACCCACCTTGGTTCCAAACTCGTGTGCTTTTTGAATGGTTTCTTCGTCACATCCAGCTGAAGAAGCTCCAGCTGCACAACAAGCAGCAAATAAAGTCGCGGTTTTTTGGCGAATGATTTCAAAGTAAACTTCTTCATCAATGTTGAGCTTGCGCGTCTTTTCAATTTGTAAAAGCTCGCCTTCACTCATCTCACGCACCGCCTGAGAAACAATCTGAAGCAATTTGAATTCTCCTTCCTCTACACTCAACAACAAACCTCTCGACAACAAATAATCGCCTACTAAAACGGCAATTTTGTTTTTCCAAAGTGCATTGAGTGAAAAGAAACCTCTGCGTTGATAAGCATCATCAACCACATCATCGTGTACCAAAGTTGCGGTGTGTAATAACTCAATTAATGCAGCAGCATTGTGTGTAGAATCGGTTATGCCTCCAAACATTTTAGCGCTCAGAAACACAAACAACGGGCGCATTTGCTTCCCTTTTCTACGAACTATATAATGCGTGATTTTGTCAAGCAGCGGAACATTGCTCTTCATGGATTTTCTGAACTTACGTTCAAACTCGTCCATCTCCTGATTAACCGGAGCTTTTATTTGATCTACTGCAGACATTCTAAGGCTGACAAATATAAACCTACTTCACAAACATTAACAGCAAAGTTTGGTTCAGTTTTAAGCTTTTGATGCCGCTTTATTTTTATTGGCCAATTGACCACATGCTGCGTCAATGTCTTTCCCTCTGGACCTGCGGATATTAACCTGAATTCCGTTCTTCTCTAGGTAACCAGCAAAAGCATCTACTTTCTCAATTTCAGCACGTTCAAATTCACCGCCATCAATTGGATTGTATTCAATGATGTTAACCTTAGCAGGAACACGTCTACAGAATTTCACCAATGCTTTGGCATCTTCAATGCTATCATTGAAATCACGGAAGATGATGTATTCGTAAGTAATCGTATTCTTGGTGTTTTCTGAGAAGTAAATTAGCGCTTCAGCCAATGCGTCTAACGAGTTAGAATCGTTAATCGGCATGATTTCGCTTCGCTTTTCATCAGTAGCAGCATGAAGCGACAATGCCAAATTGAATCGAACTTGATCATCGGCTAATTTCTTGATAGATCTCGCAATTCCAGCAGTTGATACCGTGATACGCTTAGGAGACATTCCTAAACCTTCAGGAGAAGTGATTTTATCTACCGATTCTAGCAATCCACGGTAATTCATCAAAGGCTCACCCATTCCCATGTATACGATATTGGTTAACCCTTTTCCGTAATTGGCTTCTGCCTGATTGTTCAACTTCACAACCTGATCGTAAATCTCACCTGGATCTAGATTTCGCAAACGAGCTAATCTACCGGTAGCACAGAATTTACAACTCAAACTACATCCAACTTGAGAAGAAATACAAGCTGTAACACGTTTAGGAGTTGGAATTAAAACCCCTTCAACCACATGTTCATCAGCTAAAAGAAACGCACTTTTAATGGTTTCATCTTCACTTTTTTGCTCATCAGCAATGGTTAGTGATTTGATTTCAAAGTGTTGATTGAGCCATTCGCGTTGTGCTTTCGACAAGTTGGTCATGTCGTCAAAAGAAGTAGCGCTTTTTTTCCAAAGCCACTCATAAACTTGCTTGGCGCGAAAAGCTTTCTCGCCATTTTCAACAAATACCTTTTTAAGGTCTTCGAGATTTAGTTTTCTGATGTCTTTCTTCTTCACTACTTCTTGCATGGTGCAAAATTACTTGGAATTATTTGATGCGTAGATGTTCGGGGTTAATTAACAAGAGTTTAGCCGATAAAAAAAGCCGATTACTCATAGCAACCGGCTTTCATTATGGTTTGATCTTGATCTTAGTCGATAATCAATAATGCATCTCCATATGCATAGAAACGGTATTTCTCTTTGATTGCCGTTTCGTAAGCTTCGCGAATTAAATCATACCCACCAAATGCAGATACCATCATCAACAATGTTGATTCAGATGCATGGAAATTGGTAATCATTGAATTAGCAATGCTGAATTCATAAGGAGGGAAAATAAACTTGTTTGTCCAGCCATCAAATGGTTTTAAGAAACCATCAGTAGAAACCGAAGTTTCAATAGCTCTCATAACTGTTGTACCAACAGCACAAACGCGTTTTTTATTGGCAATGGCTTCATTCACTCGCTGTGTGCAAGTTTCAGGAATAATCATTTCCTCAGAATCCATTTTATGTTTGGTTAAATCCTCAACTTCAACCGGACGGAAAGTACCCAAACCAGTGTGTAAAGTCAATTTAGTGTAATCTACACCTTTTAATTCCAAACGCTTCATCAAGTTTCTGCTAAAGTGTAAACCACCCGTTGGAGCTGCTACAGCACCTTCAACATCAGCAAAAATAGTTTGATAACGCTCTTCATCTTCCGGCTCAACCGGACGAGTGATGTATTTTGGAAGAGGAGTTTCTCCTAATTCATAAACTGTGCGTTTGAAATCCTCGTAAGGACCATCAAACAAGAAACGAAGTGTACGACCTCTAGAAGTGGTGTTATCAATCACCTCAGCAACTAGGCTATCGTCTTCTCCGAAGTACAACTTATTACCGATACGGATTTTACGCGCTGGATCAACCAACACATCCCATAAACGGCTTTCGCGATTTAACTCACGAAGTAAGAATACCTCGATGCGAGCACCTGTTTTTTCTTTGTTTCCGTACAAACGAGCCGGAAAAACACGAGTATTGTTTAATACCATTACATCGCCATCATCAAAGTAATCAACGATGTCTTTAAACATCTTATGCTCGATTTCGCCTGTTGAGCGTTTTACCACCATCATACGTGCTTCATCACGTTCCTGAGCTGGATGCTGAGCAATAAGTTCTTCCGGAATATCAATTTTAAACTGTGAAAGTTTCATCTACAACATGAGATTTTGAGGGGTGCAAAAATAACAAAAGCTATTAGATATTAAAGGGCATTTTTTTGGTTATTAGGAAGTTGCTGTATTTTATCGACCCAATTTTCCACATTTTGAGCATCTTCCACCTTAAAATGACCACTTCGTGTTCTTCTTAGCGAAGTTAAATATCCACCAACTTTTAATATCTGACCGATGTCGTGAGCCAATGATCGAATATACGTTCCTTTGGAACATACCACCCTAAAATTGAGCTCATTTTCGTTTTTACTTACAATATCAAACACTTGAATCTCAACCGGAACGGGATCTAACTTCACCTCTTTTCCTTCGCGAGCCAAGTTGTAGGCGGTTTTGCCATCTTTCTTTTTGGCACTAAAAATAGGAGGTGTTTGTAGTATATTTCCTGTTAATTGATCGGCAGCTTGCTGTGCATCTACGATAGAAATATGCGAAGCATCAACCTGATTTTGAATTTCAGTTTCTAAATCAAACGAAGGTGTTGTTGCACCTAACATGATTGTTCCTGTGTATTCTTTTTCTTCAGCCTGAAGTTCATCTGCTCTTTTGGTGGCCTTGCCAGCACAAACCAAAAGCAATCCCGTTGCTAGGGGATCTAAAGTTCCAGCATGACCTACCTTAACTTTCTTCAAACCAAAAGTACGTTTGATGGTATAACGCAATTTGTTTACCACATCAAAACTGGTCCAGTGAAGCGGTTTATCAACCAACATCACTACACCCTCTTCTAAATTGAATAACGGATGATTTTTCTCCAAATCGACTATTAAATGCTTAAAAGTATACTGATAATGCCAACGGCAAAACAATAATAGCTAAAGTACTTGAGTTGACTTTTTTGCACCAATTTAATCATGGCGTTACAGGCAATGATTCCTGTTACAAAAGCTGCTACAAAACCAACTGCTAGGGGTAAATATCCACCTGTCATATCTCCCGAGAAAGCGCCATCTAAAATGTCTTTCGCCATTTTCCCTAGAATTAATGGAATAACCATTAAAAATGAAAAACGAGCAGCTTTAGTTTTATCAATTCCCAATAAAACAGAAGTTGAAATTGTAGCTCCACTTCTTGAAATTCCTGGAAGAATCGCAATAGCTTGTGAAATACCAATGATAATTGCTGATGTATACGAAACAGTTTTGTCCGTTCTCTTGGCTTTGTCAGCTAAGAACAATAACAATCCTGTAATGGCTAGCATGGCTCCAACCAATAAAATCTGACCACTAAAAAGCGATTCGATTTCATCGTTGAACAAAACGCCAACAACTGCCGCTGGAATCATGGAGAGTATAATCTTCACTGAAAATTGAAACTCTTCGTTGTTCTTGAATTGGAACAATCCTTTAAAGATTTCAGCAATATCTTTTCGGTAAACAACAATGGTACTTAATGCAGTTGCCGCATGAACCAAAACGGTAAAACGCATGCTTTCTTCTGGCACCTGTCCGTTTTCGAAAACGGCTTTTGCCAATTCTAAGTGACCACTACTACTAACGGGTAAAAACTCCGTTAATCCTTGGATAATTCCAAGGATAATAGCTTCCAATAAATCCATTCAGGAATATTATTTAGGTTTTTTCATGATGGCAAAAAATACCACCCCGTAACCAGCAAGAATAACAAGTGGAGCAAGAGTTACTCTGGTGAAAGAAAAGATTTCTTCGTTGAAAACAGATGGATCATCAGATCCACCGCCTGACATTAAAAAGAAACCAACAACAACCATTACTGCACCAATTGCAGTTAATAGGTAATTTACTTTTTCGAATACGAGTTGCTCGCTATTGTTTGTATTGTTTTCTTGTGCCATCTTATCGGTAGAGTTGATCTGTTTTTAAACGTAAGTATCTTCTTACTGCTAAAGCTGTACTAACCCAGCTAATCAATAGTCCCATCAAAACCACGAGACCAAACAAAGATGCAAATAATTCAACATCATTCAAGCTGAAAATCTCTGGAGCCATCTGTTGAGCGTAATAAATTACCGCTGAAAGCAACACCAAAGCAATGAGTGACCCATACAATCCGTGTAGAATTCCTTGACGAACAAATGGTTTTCGAATAAACGATTGCGTAGCACCAACCAATTGCATACTCCTGATTATGAATCTTTTAGAATAAATAGCCAATCTAAACGTACTGTTGATTAATGCAATTGCAACAATTAAAAGTAACACCGCAAAACCAGTTAAAAGGAATGAGATTTTGCGCACGTTATCATTAACAAAGCTTAACAAATCTCTCTGATACACAACCTCTTTCACCTTCGGGTTCATCAATAAATCTTGCTCGATTATTGAAACACTATCTGGATTCGCATATTCAGCATTGAGGTAAATATCAATTGAAGTAGATAACGGATTGTATCCTAAAAATTCAATAAAATCTTCGCCCAACTCCTCTTTTAAGCGTGAAGCTGCTGTTTCTTTATCTACATAATCGGTGTACTTAGTAAATTTAGCAGCGTCCAAACTTTTTTGTAATCGTTTGATGTCTGCCTCTTTCACACTGTCTTTGGTGTAAACCGTTACAGCAATATTTTCTTTTACGTAGCGACTTAACTTATTCGCTTGCAATAGAATTAGCCCCACCATTCCCAACATAAATAGCACGAGCGAGATGCTCACAACTACTGAGAAATAAGAGGTTGATAATCTTCTGCGTTCAAATTTTCCGGGTGTTGCCAAAGTATTCTGAATTGGATGGCGACTAAATTATAAAAATTCGAACAGGAGGTTCATGCATTCCTGCTTCATAACGGGTTCAAAATCCTTAATTTCGCGCCTTTCAAACTTGAATACCAATTCTGATGGATTACAATTTCCAAGAAATCGAGAAAAAATGGCAAGCCAAATGGGCGCAAGAAAAAACGTTTGCCGCTGATATAGATACATCAAAACCTAAATATTACGCGTTGGATATGTTTCCTTATCCATCAGGTGCTGGATTGCACGTTGGTCACCCGCTGGGTTACATCGCATCCGATATCATTGCGCGTTACAAAAGATTAAAAGGTTTTAATGTTCTCCATCCAATGGGATATGACTCTTTCGGTTTGCCGGCAGAGCAATATGCTATTCAAACGGGGCAACACCCAGCTATTACAACTAAAGAAAACATTGCGCGTTACCGTCAGCAATTAGATCGTTTGGGATTTTCTTTTGATTGGGATAGAGAAATCAGAACCAGTAACCCCGATTATTTCAAATGGACGCAATGGATTTTCTTGCAGTTGTTCGATTCTTGGTACAACAATGATGAAAACAAAGCAGAACCGATTTCAAAATTGGTTAACACATTTGAATCTAAAGGGAATCAAGGTTTAAATGCTGTTTGCGATACAGACACTCCATCTTTTACAGCTGAAGAATGGAAAGCATTCGATGAAAAAACTCAGGCTAACATCTTATTGAATTACCGTATTGCTTACTTATCTGAAAGTGTGGTAAACTGGTGTCCTGCATTGGGAACTGTTTTAGCGAACGATGAAGTAAAAGATGGATTAAGCGAGCGTGGTGGCCATCCAGTTGAGCAACGCAAAATGTGGCAGTGGTCTATGCGAATCACTGCTTATGCACAACGTTTGTTGGATGACTTAAAAGGATTGGATTGGACCGATGCTTTAAAAGAAATTCAGCGTAACTGGATTGGTCGCTCTGAAGGTGCTTCCGTTCATTTTCAATTAACAGATAGCGAACATTCAATCGAAGTATTTACTACTCGCCCTGATACTATTTTTGGAGTTTCATTCATGGTTTTAGCTCCAGATCACGAATTGGTAAATGTTATTACCACTGTCGATCAAAAAGCAACAGTTGAAGCTTACCAAGAGCAAACGGCTAAGAAATCGGAACGTGAGCGTATGGCCGACACCAAAGTGGTTTCTGGTGCATTTACTGGTGCTTATGCTACACATCCGTTTACGGGTGAGCAAATCCCAGTTTGGATTGGCGATTATGTTCTTTCAGGATACGGAACTGGAGCTATTATGGCTGTTCCGTCTGGCGATCAACGCGATTGGAATTTCGCCAATCATTTCGATGATTTGTCAATCATCAATGTTGTTGCTGGTCATGATCCAAGCAATGGCGCTTATGAAGGAAAAGAAGGCACTTTGTGTAATTCTCAGTTCTTAGATGGACTTCCTTTTAATGAAGCCATTTCAAAAGCCATTGAAGCGATTGAAGAAAAAGAAATTGGTACTTCTAAAATCAATTATAAGTTACGCGATGCTGTTTTTGGCAGACAACGTTACTGGGGCGAGCCAATTCCAGTTTATTATGTAGATGGCATCCCTCATCCAGTTAAAGAAGCTCATTTACCATTAGAACTTCCTGAGGTAGATAAATACCTCCCAACCGAAGATGGTGAACCGCCTTTAGCTCGTGCTAGTAAATGGAATTACGATCCTAAAAAAGGCGTTGTTGCCAACGGTGAAGGTTATCCGTTAGAAACGACAACTATGCCGGGTTGGGCTGGATCTTCTTGGTATTATTTGAGATATGAAGATCCTAAAAACGAAAACGAATTTGCTGGTAAAGAAGCCATCAACTACTGGAAACAAGTAGATTTATATATGGGTGGTGCTGAGCACGCAACAGGACATTTATTGTATGTGCGTTTCTGGACTAAGTTTTTACAAGATCGTGGATACTTATCTTTTGGTGAACCAGCTCAAAAATTGATTAACCAGGGGATGATTCAAGGGGTTAGTGCATATACCTATAGATTAACTTGGTACTCAATATATAAAGGTATTATTAATGATGATGTTCAATTGCTTCCTTCTACAGGTATTCCTCCTGTTTATATATCAAAGACCATATTTGATCTTTTTACATCAGATATCTTAACACTTTCTGAAGAAGAGTATAAACTAAGAGATGAATTACGTGATAAATTCGATGCATTAGTATCTCGTTTCAACAAAAAACAAAAAGCAAAATACCCTAACCATTTAGGCGATTTAGCATTAAGTGATTTTTGGAATGCCATACCACTTCCTGTAGATATAAGCATGGTAAATAATGATGAGCTAGATACAAACACTTTCAAAAAATGGCGCAAAGAAAATAATGATGCAGAGTTCTTCCTTTTAGATGAGAAATTCATCTGCAGTCGAGAAGTTGAAAAGATGTCTAAATCGAAATACAATGTTGTAAACCCTGATATTCTTTGTGAATCTCACGGTGCAGATGCATTGCGTTTACATGAGATGTTCTTAGGACCTGTTGAATTACACAAACCTTGGAACACCAAAGGAATTGATGGTGTAAGTAAATTCCTACGCAAACTTTGGAAGTTGTATACCAATGCGGATGGTCAATTTGATATTTCTGATGCCGAGCCAAGCAAAGAAGAATTGAAGGCTTTACACAAGTGTATTCAAAAGGTAGAAGATGAAATGGAACGTTTTGTTTTCAATACCAGTGTGAGTCACTTTATGATTTGCGTGAACGAATTGACCGACTTAAAATGCAACAAAAGAGCGGTTTTAGAACCATTGGCAATTTTGGTTTCTTGCCACGCGCCTCACATTGCTGAGGAAATATGGAGTCAATTAGGACATGAAAATTCTATTTCTGAAGCTGAGTTTCCAATTTTCGAAGAAAAATATTTGAAAGAATCAAGCTTTAGCTATCCGATTTCATTTAATGGTAAAATGAGATTTAAACTTGATTTGCCAGCTGATCTTTCAAAAGAAGATATCGAAAAAGAAGTTCTTTCTAACGAACAAACAACCAAATGGTTAGATGGTAAACCAATTAAGAAAATGATTGTTGTACCTAAGCGCATTGTCAACATTGTAATTTAACTTTATGTTATTAAGTCAATTTTTTTCAACAATGCTTCACATATATCAAAATAGGTATTAATATTTGTTATCTTTAAACCATGTTAAAACTGACTTAAGACCCTTAGATATGAAAGAACTTAACAACTCAACTAATTTTGGAAGCGAGCTTAAAACATCAATCAAAAAGAACATTGCTCGTGCATGGTACAAGTTAGACCAGCCTTCATACGAGCGTTGGTTAGAGGGACGTAAGTTCAAAAAGGGTGAAATGAATTATTGATAAATCAATTGAGTGGTAGAAGCTCAATAATCATAAAAACAAAAAAGGGATGTTTCAATGAAACATCCCTTTTTTTTATGCTTGTGTATTTTAATTACAAGTTCAAAAGAACAGCACCTGGATCTTTTCCACCGAAAATCAACTTCGTTGGATCTTCTATCATCTCTTTGATTTTGTAAAGGAAACTTACAGATTCTTTACCATCAATAATACGGTGATCGTAAGAAAGAGCTAAATACATAACTGGTCTAATTTCAACCTTACCATCAATTGCAATTGGGCGCTCAACAATGTTGTGCATTCCCAAAATAGCACTTTGAGGAGGATTGAGAATTGGCGTACTCATCATCGATCCGAATACACCACCATTAGTAATAGTGAATGTACCACCTGTCATCTCATCAACAGAAAGTTTTCCATCACGAGCCTTAATAGCCAAACGTTTGATTTCAGCTTCAATTTCATGAAGTGTCATTTGCTCTGCATTTCTCAACACAGGAACCATCAAACCTTTTGGAGATGAAACAGCGATACCTACATCAGCATAATCGTGGTAAACGATTTCTTTACCGTCAATCATACCGTTAACAGCAGGATATAAATTCAATGCTTCAGTAACAGCTTTCGTAAAGAAAGACATGAAACCTAAACTTGTAC
>MDTF01016614.1_pt1 | contig 10142 bp, 11 predicted proteins | sample 811191 | NCBI WGS metagenome assembly MDTF01 (sample SAMN05326649, study PRJNA326480) | marine metagenome | isolation source: seawater | place: Southern Ocean | collected 2011 | reverse complement strand
TTCAACAGAATTCGTTTTGCCTGGAGATTTGATTTGATTCAAATCAAAATTCGTTTTTGTTGGTAGATTTTCTGAGATTTTATGAGATTTGATTGCAAGAGCGATTTGAATAAGCCGACCGGCCGTGCGGCGGAGCGAAAAGTTTTTGTTGGAGAGCCTGAAGTCTGAAGTTGGAGCCAGCGGATTGCAAGAGGATGTCCGTTGGCCGTGCGGTAAACCAACAAGGAAATAAAAGAGAGGCTGGTACACACCACATACAATATCTATTGGTTACCGCTTCGGTTCTTAGGAGATAAACTAGTTTTAAAGAGTTAATGTTTATATCGTGTCCGAATGTTTATATCGTGTCCGCATGTTTATATCGTGTTTATTTTTTTTTGGGACAATAATTATTACCACAAGTGTTGTCACCTGTGCTGTCACCCGAACAACAGTCAAACAGAATTCCGTCAAAGCATCTCTTACGGTTATGGCGTATCATTGGTTGTTCCTTTGGGTTTGCGTAACTCATTTTCTGTCTAATAGCTACGTTGAATTGTCTCATCGTAATTGGTTCTACTTTCATCTCTTTACAGTGATTATTGTATGAATTTGGTGCTTTGACTCTCATTTGGACACCAATGCTAAAAGTATCTGGTGCATCGGTAGATGTTGTACATCGTTTTGGGAACCATTCATCGAGCACACGTTGTTGCGCTGGTGTTAATGGTGGTGGCGAACCTGTTTTATATTTACCACCTTTTTTCGAAGTGTTTGAAGTGCTTGAAGGTGGTGACTTTTTTTCTTCGGTAGCTATTGCTTTCAAGAGATGTCTTCGATGACCGCTTTTTTTCATCCCAATATTTTGTAGAACAGCGTCGTCAAGTAATGGAAGTCTTTTTAATGTCTCGAAGCCGTTGTCTACCAGAATGTCACAGTATTCGATTAAACCAATGTTTGTAAGGAATACAGACATTTCATCTTCTTTTGTTGCTTGTTCAGTAGATTCAAGTGTTAATTTTTTTGTAGAATCATGCGTTGCTTTTTTACCACGTTTTTTCGAAGTGCTTGAACCGTTAGATATTGAGGTACGTGTATTCAAAGCTTTAAGTGCATCAAGCCCTGTATTTGAGACTGAAGCTTGTTCACGCAATGATTCTAGAGAATTCAATAAGGAAACTGGTAATTTGTTTTTTTCGACGTAATAGTTAAAAGCGAGGCCTGCTTCTCTTAATGTATCGTATGTACCAATGTGCTCGTCTAAACAATGTGCGGTGAACCTTTCCGGTCCATTGTCCCGTCCATTGTCCCGTTTCACTCCGATGAGCAAAACACGTCTTTTGGTTCTACCTTGGTTGGACATTTTTCTTTTATTGTTCCGCATGTTTGATCTACGAAGATTTGATTTAAATCAAAAACTTTTTTGGAATACTCAAGTTGAAAAAACTTTGTAAAATAAAAAAAGTAAGACATATGTGTTTTATTTTTTACCGGTATACATTCAAACAAAAAAATGTCTCGACCTGCTCTTATTCCACACCGTCAAAAAGCCTTGTTTCACAACAAGAAAAGTTGTATTGACATTCGCGATGGAAAAGTTCATTCCATCAAGGCCAATACGAACAACCGCACCTGGTTTAATGAAGTAACTGCCGAATCAGCTATCATTTCCATTAATCCTCGTACAATGCGCGATAACCGCCAGGTGTATACGTCCAAAGAACCTTTTCATGTGTTGAGTTTTGGCTGTGGTGCCGATACGTATTATTGGGGACGTTATAAGTGTGTTGGCGGCCAGCGTTCGAAGCAATTCAAGCTGGTGTACGTCGACGATGGTTCTATGGAGGCTTGTTTGCCACCAGGTACAACGAATCATCGTTCTAATCTGGAAACTTCGTGGTCAAAGGCCTTTGAAAAGCAAGGCATTCGTGCTACGTTTGAACCGGCCACAATGAAGCTTTCCGACGGTTCCGAGTATACGCCCGACTTTTGGTTGCCTGAAACGTCGGAATTTATCGAAATTAAGGGGCCCAATCCTACGAAACGCGAATTTACAAAGTGTGTGGAAACGCGTCGGCTTGGCTTCAACATTAAAATGTTCCATGGGAGTCCGAGTGATTTTGATGTTTATGATTGGACAACCGCGGGAAAAATGACCAAGCGCGAAGAGTCGACATATTATCGGTACTTGCATCCTGCTGGTACACGCAAACGTCGTAGAATTCATAACATTGTCTAAAATACTATAAATATATGGTTTATTATAAAAAATGAATTGTCTCCACTGTGGTATTCACAGAGAGTATTATGTCACGGAAGAAAATGCCTGTAGGCAAAATTGCCGCGAATCCAACGATGGTTACCACGAATTTGTGCATTTTCAGTGGCTACATCGCCTGTTGGATTGTTTAATGAGGCGAAACAGACAGGGTGGCGTTCGTGCGGATTTGATTGAACGCCGTCGCCAAAGGCGTCCAAACACTATTTAAGTACTTACGAACAACACAAATATGTCGGCAATCAAGCGGCACGATATGTACGATGTAGTCCATGGCGACGAAGTTTTAATGTTAAGCGCCGATGGCGAGATACGTCTAAAGGTCAAATCGTTACTCATAGATAGACAAAGACCTACAATTTGTCAAATATTTACGGCTTCTGACAGCAACGGGAGCATTCCGTTGAAGGAAACAAAAGTGTGGAATTGTAAAATAAATCACGTCGTACCGGCGCAAAATTCGATGGATTTTAATGTACAGGCCATTGTTGGTAGTTCATCACAAGAATTAACGTTAAAAACTGTAAAATCGGAGAGTAGTGAATGTACTGTTTGTTAAAATTGCGGACACCCCTATAAATGTATCTTGTATGTATTTCATATGTTCTATATTTGTATTTTTTTGTCGATCGTTGGTGGCTTGGCGGAGTTACCTGCTTCTACATGTGATGCCAATACCGGGAACAAAACAGGCCAAATTACGATGACCGGCCCTCAGTCTTCTTCCGACGCAGTGACCTGTACCTTTACGAAAAAATTTAAAGAATCGGCCTACTTTGAACTTCAGCGTTTCTACACTGGCAATGAAAAACGATACAAACATTCGAGAGATTCGTTCTTGGGCTTTACCGTCAAGACGTCCATGAATACCTTTGACATTCAAGTTCATAATGACCGTATTGAAAAAACAATCTCCAAACAAAGATGTTTTGGCGTGTTTAGACGACCAATGAAATGGACATTACGCCTTCAACTGTATACATTCGCTGATATAAGAAAAACAGTGGTTTCTATTGCTTCGAAGCAGAAGGGGGGTCGCTTTAAAGATTGCTTCTCATTCGAAATCGAGAACGTGGTCGATTTTTTTGAAGTGGCTGTTCACGGGACGACACAAACTGGAATGACCCAAATGATTCACAATTTAGATGAATACGGGGAGACCGAATCATTTGCATGGAACAAACTCGCGAATGACGTGGAAGAAATGCGGAAAGACATTGATACTATAAGCCACAGACTATCCAGGACGAGGGTGGAACATCTGAGTCATAAAAAGTCATTCGAAGACAATCACGTCGATTTAAAAGAATCTTTGACTAGATTTCGTATCGGTCAACGCGACCAATTGAATCGACATTCGTGGTTCACCTATATTGTCTGTTTTTTAATTGTCGTTTTGGGCGCCATTACTGTGAAACGGCTAAAAGACTACATGCGTAAGAGGGATAAAATATTTTAAAAATCCATAAAAGTAGCGAATATGCATGTATTTAAATAAATGTGTCTATTAATAAAAAAAAATGTCTGCATTCAATTACCAACCCTCTAAAAGTTCTTTGCGCGGCGACACTGTGGTCGAGTTTGTCAACCGTTCACTACTTGATTTCAGGATGACAGAAATTCCGGGCATGGGCCCTGCCTCGATTCAAAAGTTTGGCGACCACGGTATCTACACCCCCGCCCAAATCATGGCCAAGTTCCTTTCCTTTGTCGATTCTCCCGACGTGACCGCTCAGAATGTTTGCGAAGAGTTCTACAACTGGGCCAATCCTATCATGGGAAAGGCAAATACGCACAATTTGACCTTTGCGCTCGCCAATTACGCAGGCGAGCATGGTCTGTTCCGCTACGAGTAATATGACATAACAATGAGAATAAGGGCAATGAGAATAATTCCCACTAAACCTATTATAATTAATACTGTTTGTTTATATAATATTCCCCAAGTGGCTATCGTTGTACCCAACACGATTCCTCCTAAAGAAATAAGCGCCATTTTTTCAAACGACTGGACATGAACACGGTTCAGGTTGTCCAACTGTCTAAACGCCATGGCTACAGGTAATAATGACCGTGTTCGGCGCCCATTATAGACTAACATTATACTTAAAAGTATATGATATAAATACCCACATTTCATTAATGTTAGTCATAATGGTATTTAAAAATAGGTAAATAAGTGGGTAAGTACAAAATGAACACCGAAATGCCCCAAATGACCGAAGTTGATTTTGATCAACTCAAGCAAGACTATGTCAACGCCGTTCCGGAGGGCGATGCTATCAAGGCACAACTCAAGAGCTTCACCAAGGAACAGAAAGAGCGCCACGCGAAAATCTATCAATATATGCGTGAGAATAACATCATGTCGGCCGATTTGGGCGGTCTATCGTTCGAGCGCGAGGAGAAAACTACAGTCCCGTCGGTGTCCATGAAAACGCTAGAAGAGATTGTTGAAAATCCCGCCGTCGTCGAACAGTACAAACGCGATTACGCCCAGACGAAGGAGTCTCTTCGAGTACGTAAGCCCAAGCGCCAACGTTCCACCGAGTAAATCTATAAAATCTATAAAATCTATAAAATGCAATATATAAATAGTTTGAGTTTGTTTAAATGAAAAGACGTAGATGTATCACTTGTAAACATACGATGAAAGGCCATAAAAAACAAAAATGTTCTACTGAACAAACCCTTGAATTTTCGGACGGTTCTGTGTATGTAGGAACCGTTTATGATGGAAAGCCGTCTGGCAATGGTCAATTATATGGACGGCCTGAACATTATTATGCCGGTTATTTTTTAAACGGTCACAAACATGGAAAGGGGCGGCAAACCGGTCCCAACGGACTTATATATCAAGGTGAGTGGCAGTGTGATAAGTGGAATGGCCATGGCGTACTTCAAACTCACGATTTTAAGTACGTCGGACAGTTTAAGAATGGTCAATACCACGGGGAGGGTGTATATTCCATCGGAACTGACGTTAAATACATCGGTCATTGGTCAAATGGTCAAAAACATGGTCTCGGCACTCTTAAAAACTCATATGGAACGTATGTAGGTCACTTTTATTTTAATTTGAAACACGGTAAAGGTATATATACCGAATCCGACGGCTCTGTATTTAGCGGTTCGTGGCGTTCTGGTAAGAAGAACGGTCTGGGTGTTTATTCTAACGCGCTAGAATCGTATACTGGCAACTGGTCGAATAATAAAAGACATGGCTACGGAAAATGGGTTTCTACATTTCTGGGAACGTACGAAGGGCAATGGAAACGCAATGTGCGTCACAAAAAGGGGACGCATGTGTACATAGACGGTTCTGTGTACACGGGGGGTTGGTCATATGGGAAACGAACAGGACACGGCGTCTTGACTTATTCCGACGGGTCTATGTATACCGGTTTTTGGTGTGATGACGTGTGGAACGGCCAGGGTTGTTTAGAACGAGACGGTCGAGAATTTTGGGGCGAATTTTCAGAAGGAGAACGTGAAGGTCATTGTGTTGAAAAGGTGGACGGAACAATTGTCTCCGAAGGACAGTGGTTGTGCGATTTACGCCACGGTTGTTTTATGGAATCTGGGGCAAAAAAACTATATCTATGGGGACGGGCCTGCACCTTTGTTTCGACAAAAGATGCTCGCAAAGCTGTCAGTAGAATGCTCAAAAAGAAAGATTGTTTATCGGCAGAAGTTGTGCTCTTATTTTATCCGAAACTGATTAAGTGGACACTCTTTTATAAACATGACAAGGGTGGTCTATTAGCCCATCTGCTAGAAACAGACATTATAGAAAAGAAATTGAAAAAACATGTTTATAAACTTTTTCAACAAAAACGTTATACATTCATTCAGCGTTTATTTGCTTTGTGTTCTGACGCAACAAAAGCAAACGTATCGCGGGGGGTAGAAGTTTTATTTGATAAAATGACAAATGAATTCGTGGCAAACCCGTGGGTCGTACAAGGACAAGGATATGCGAAAGAAACAAAGAAAAAACTGTTGGAAGGATTACATCTTGGCGAATTTGGCAGATGTCCTCCTCGAGACCCCTTTACGCGTAAAGTGCTGACGGAATCATCTGGAGAATATTTAAGCACTGTTCAAGCCAAGTCTGTCTACAAACAATTTTCAAAATCCATGTCCACCGAAAAGCCTCTCATCGAATTGGCATTTGAGTACGACGTACAAGATTTCGAGGTACAGCTCAAAAATGCCCGCGACGTGGGAGACAGATTTACCATTACACGTTTAATGAAAGAAAGAAACGAATTTATACAGAGGTATCGAGCAGATTCGATCGGTTCAGATGACTGTCCAAATCGGTAACACAGTCCACAGTACCCAACGTTTTTAATGTTGTAACAGTAATGGGGTTTTGTTGACCAATTCTCCAAACTCGGCCAATAGCCTGTTTTCGAATGTGTGGGTCTATGCATGGCTCTAAAAAGACAACGTGCGACCCTGCAGTCAGTGTAATTCCAACAGAGGCTGTTTTCGTCGTTAGTACAAAAACACGGACATCCGGATTGTTCTGGAACTGTTCGATAGATTTTTCTCGGCGCTTTGGGGTCATGCGACCTTCTATAGACACGAACGAAATAGCGGCAGACTGCAAAGCATCACATGTCATTTTCCACGCGCCGTGAAATCGAGTGAATAGAACAAATTTTTCAGTCGATTCTTTAACGAGGCGAATAAACCTGTCTATTTTATGCCCATGCGTTCCGTTCAAAGCGCCGAGCAAATCATGTGTACTTTTATGCATTTCAACGGGTTGTCCGTTAGTATCCGACGTATACCATGTCGAGGGAACATTCGTCACAACGGGTTCCTCCACCGAAAGCTCGTGTAGTACCGAGTTTCCTGCCGGTGTCCGGCACAAAGGACATTTGTGCATTGAATCGTGGTGATAAGAAGATGTTATACATTCGAAACAGAACATGTGATGGCAGGGCGTTACAGTAGGTCTGTCCATCGCGTCCATGCAAATGGCACACTTTTCGTTACCATCTGCCCAGGATTTAATCAAGTCGCGGAGTGATTGGTCATAGTTCGTAGTCCCTAGTGTATCTATAAATGTTTGAATTGAATTTGTTTCTGTTTGTATTTTTTGTCCCGTGCATGGAATTCCGTAGTGACTAAATCGGTTCAACAATGGATGAATCGCTGCCTGTCGAAGCCATCTCATGTAATGCAGCCGTCGCGTCAGATGGTTAATGCCGTGGGTTGACCTGTCGATTTCCATGCGATATATAATAGAAGTACACATTTTGTCGTATAATTCCGACGAAGAATGTTGCAATTCGATGCAACGATTTGTAATAGCGGGAAGATTGAGACGCACGTGCCGTTTTTGTTGCCACCATGTTGTGGAAGAGAGTATGTCGCACAGCAAAGTCGGTGTCACACACGATGTATTTCGCACCACGATGTTGGAATGAACGTCGAAAGGCGTGACACCCCAAAATGCCAGCATAGAGGCTACATTCGCAAATCCTTTGGGCCAAGGTGTTGCCGATATGCACCAGCGGTACGGAGCATACAAACGACAGACCGCCTTTGTTGTGGCCGACGTAATAGAACGCATTTCGTGCGACTCGTCCAGCACAATCCTTCCCCATCGAATAGCGCCTATCGTCGGAACATGGTGCTGCGTTTCATTGACTACAATGCGATATGTTGTTAAAACGATGTCGGTTTGGCGAAGTTCATCCATATTGCGCGTTCTGCGGGCCCCGTGGAATTTCACAACGGACAAACTCGGAACATGTTTCTTCGCTTCAGACATCCATACCGACAACATTGTGGTCGGTACCACCACCAAAGTGGGCCCATTCGCTTTGTTCGTGGCAATCAACGCCAACATTTCGATGGTTTTGCCCATACCGACGTCTTGCGCCAATAGACCACCGCGAACCGTCGTATTTGGCTCGCTTAGTGATAAATGTCCAAACGCAGAAGAGTGAAATGTAAATCCGTCAGCAAGTTTGCGTTGTGTCCAACCCCAGGCGGATATAGAGGGCGCCGTTCGTTCGCGTTCAACAAGCCATGTTAGACATTTCTTTTGAAATGGAAACAACAGGCTTTCAAATGATGTGGGCGTCAAAGGGCCTTTAATTTGCTTTTTACAGGCGCGCAATACGTTGTTGAAAAATTTCAAGTCAATCGGCCCAGGAATAGAGGTCGGACGTTCTTTGGGAAATAGTAATGCAAAAAGCCTCTGCATTTGTAAATGCAGGCCTGCAACAGAATGGCGCGGCTGGACAAACGTCATATCATGAATAAACACTTCGAATTTGATGGTATCGTTGCGACAATCGCGTGGTTCGAATAAAATAACCGGTAGACAATCTTTTCGCCATTTTTGGAGTTCCGTTTTTATATATTCGGTCGGTGATGTCCACATTGTCAATTTTGTAGTAAGGTCCTCCCGAATAGATTCTGGAAATAGCGTAGATGTCTCTGCGATGGTTGTATTATACAACGCATTACTAAAGGTATCGATTCCGACCCCATGCACGTCACAAAGACCATGGAAATACGTCATCCATTCAACGCGGAAATCATGCACGTCAGAACTAAAACCTCCCCGGGGACGCTGACGGCTCGGACGGTGGACATGTTCACGCGTTAGGGCCGTCACCGCCCGCCATTTTTTCCATTCGACAGAATCATGGGAGGGTCGTCCCCAACGAATAAAGATACCAAGCATCTTTTTTAGCGTTAATTTTGTCTTTAACGCATGTAAAAATTTGCTGCATACTTGTATATGGCCAATAGAGCGCTTCCATGCCGCGCGCGGCACCATTATAGAAGGTCGTTCATGGGTGATTGTGAGCCACTCTATGCGGGAATCAGACATGTGTTCCCAACGACAAGGAAGATTCTCACCACGGCGAATACGAACCAACGCATGCTTACTGTCAAAATTATCTATAGTCCAAGTGGTACCATTTAAACGTATGGATGACCCAAGATATGTATTTTCTTGGTGCGAAACCTTCAAACGTTTAGGAACATTGCCCATTGTTTGTCGAACCATGAGCCAGTGGCATCCTGCATGTAAATCGTCACCAAAGCGTCCCGTTGCTTCGCGAGCTTCGTCGGATTGAAATCCCATTTCGACATAGCGTTCCATGTTTTGTTTGTTGAATAGTGTCCTTTTATATAACATTCAGATTAATCCTAACATTTGTCGGCACAAGGAAACAAAAACTTCAAAAACTTTTATGCCTCGAATTTTGCCGCACAGGCCAACGGAGTGGGGTCGGCGGATTCAAATCAAAGGCGCCGGCCACTTCTTTTTTTACCTAATTTTTTAGTTTTTTATCCCTATATATATCATACTAAATGACGTCATTATCATCAAACAGTAATGGAACAACTACGCCAAGATGGCAATATATCGGTGACCATGGACATTGGTATGATTTTAGTGCGGATGTGAACAGTACAATTAATACAGAATTAGAAAATGGAACAACAATAATAACTTATATTATTGCCCCCTTTACGTATGCTTTAGATATTTCTTCAATGACACAAATGAATACAGACACGTCTACACCTCGCCGTGTAAGATGTATAAGCGGGATTCCGTCCAAATGGACCAGAAATGGTACAGAACTTTCTGATACCGATGGAGCATTGGTCAATGATGCTTTGTCCTCCAAATCCAGTCATGTCCAGTTAAGCAGTGGTGAATCTATAAATATAAATTGGGAAATGGCAGTTACACCACGTATGTTACCAACAAAAACGAAATCTCAGCCAATTTTGATTTGAATCAAATCAAATCTCAGAAAATCTACCAACAAAAACGAAATCTCAGCCAATTTTGATTTGAATCAAATCAAATCTCAGAAAATCTACCAACAAAAAC
>MDTF01013800.1_pt1 | contig 10142 bp, 10 predicted proteins | sample 811191 | NCBI WGS metagenome assembly MDTF01 (sample SAMN05326649, study PRJNA326480) | marine metagenome | isolation source: seawater | place: Southern Ocean | collected 2011 | reverse complement strand
TTATGAAATTATTAAGAGTAGGACAAAAAGGAAAAGAAAAACCAGCAGTATTAGACAAAGAAGGTAAAATTAGAGATATTAGTTCTCATATAACAGACTTAAATCCAGATCATGTAAATTTTGAAATAATATCTAAATTGCAAAATGCAGATTTATCATCACTGCCAGAGCTATCTTCAAGTGAAAGAGTCGGACCTTGCATTACAAAGCCAGGTAAATTTGTTGCAATAGGTTTGAATTATTCAGACCATGCGGCTGAAACTGGAGCAAAGGTACCATCAGAACCAATTACTTTTATGAAAGCTACAAGTTCAATTAATGGACCTAATGATAATATTGAAATTGTTTCTGGCTCAAAAAAATTAGATTGGGAAGTGGAACTTGGAATTATAATAGGTAAAGAAGCTAAACACATTACAGAAGATGAGTCCCAAGATCATATTCTTGGCTATTGTTTAGTAAATGACATTAGTGAAAGAGAATGGCAGATTGAAAAAATGGGTCAATGGGTTAAGGGAAAATCCCACGATACTTATGGACCAATTGGGCCTTACTTGGTCACAAAAGATGAGGTGGATAATATAAATAATCTAAAAATGAGTTTAGATGTAAATGGTAATAGAATGCAAACAGGAAATACAAGCACAATGATCTTTAATGTTGATACAATTGTTTCATATGTAAGTAAATTTATGTCTTTACAAGCTGGAGATATTATTACCACGGGCACTCCTCCAGGAGTTGGCATGGGAATGAAACCTCAACAATTTTTAAAAGCTGGTGATACAATGAAATTATCAATTGAAAATTTAGGAGAGCAAAACTCAAAAGTAGTTGCTTTATAATAAATTGTGAAAATAACTTCTGTTAAAAGTCATGTACTTAGATATGAGTTAGATAGTGAATTAGGTTATTCGCAACAATACTACAAACATCGTACAGCACACTTAGTAGAGGTAGAAACTGACGACGGTATAACTGGATGGGGCGAGTGTTTTGGTCCAGGTGATATTGCTTTAGCAAATAAATATATTGTTGAAAATGTTATTCAGCCACTTGTCATTGGTGAAGATCCTTTAAATAAAGAATATATATGGCATAAAGTTTACAATTTACTTAGAGATAGTGGGCAAAAAGGAATGCCAATTCAAGCCTTATCAGGTGTTGATATCGCTTTATGGGATATTCTTGCAAAGAGAGCAAAAATGCCTCTATATCAATTAGTGGGCGGTAAATGTAATGATCAAATTCCAGTTTATGGCTATGGAATGATGCTGCAGAAAAAATCAGTTAATGAATTAATTGAATTATTTAAAGAAGAAGCAAAACAAATTAAATCTAAAAATTTCAAAGCCATGAAAATGAAAGTTGGATTAGGCCCTAAAGAAGATCTTAGGTTAGTTCGGGCAGTTAGAGAAACTATTGGTGATGATTTTAAATTAATGGTTGATGCAAATCACGCTTATAATTTAAATGATGCGCTCTATGTCGGAAGAGGCTTGGATGAACTTGACATATTTTGGTTTGAAGAGCCTGTAGCACCAGAAAATTATGAGGGGTATAAAGAGTTAAAGAATAAGATAAAGACTAATATTGCAGGAGGTGAGGCAGAGTTTACTAAGTATGGTTGGAATCAATTAATAAAGAACAGGTGCATTGATATAGCGCAACCAGAAGTTTGTGGATTAGGTGGAATAACAGAATATATGAAAATTTCTGCAATGGCGCAGGCAAATTTTATACCAGTAATTAATCATGTTTGGGGATCGGCAATCAGTGTGGCAGTAAATCTACACCTTTTGACGGCAATGCCTGATATGCCGGGTGGGTTATTTCCAAGTAAATCAATGCTTGAATTCGATACAACAGATAAAAATATTTTTATAACCGATTTAACAGAAGAGAAATTTTCAATTTTAGATCAGGTTAAAAATAATGACGGATATGTCAAACCTTTAGAGGCACCTGGAATTGGAATTAATCCAGACAAAGATTTTATTAAAAGTTTTGAAATTAATGAATAAAATTACAACCTCTGAACCAAAAATTTTATGGAGACTAAAATGTAAACTTGGTGAAGGAACTTTATGGGTAAAAGAACATAATTCAATATATTTTGTAGATATTAAAAAAAAACAAATCTGTATTTTAAATATAAAGAATAATAAAAAGAAAATACTGAAAGTTAATAAAGAAATTGGTTTTTTAGCTCATATCAAAAAAAATATTTTTATATTAGGTCTTCAAGGTGAATTAAGAATTCAAAATTTAAAATCAAAAAAAATTATTGAATCAATTTTTATTGAACCAAACATAAAATTTAATAGAATTAATGATGGTAAGACAGATCCAGCTGGTAATTTATGGTTTGGAACTATGGATAATTTAGAGAGAAAAATTGAAAAGGGATCGTTATATAAACTAGATAAAAATTTATTACTTACAAAAGTTGATACAAAATATATGATTACTAATGGTCCAGCATTTATTGATCAATATAACTTTTATCACACAGATAGCAGTAAAAAATTAATTTATAAAATAAAAATAAATAAAAAAAACAAAGTAATAAATAAAGTAATATTTAAAAAGTTCACAACAAAAGATGGCTCCCCAGATGGAATGACGTTAGATAACAAGAATAATTTATGGGTGGCTCATTACCATGGTTCATGTGTATCGGTATTTAATAACAAAGCTAAATTAATTCATAAAATACCACTACAGGCAAAAAATATAACTAATTGTGCATTTGGTGGCAAAAACAATTCTGAAATTTTTATCACAACAGCGACAAAAGGTATGAATAAAGGTGACTTACAAAAATATAGATACTCAGGATTCTTATTTAGTGTAAAAACTAATGTAAAAGGAATTTTACAAAAAAAATTTATTTTAAATAATGAAAAAAAGAGACCTATATTACGAGAGAATACCCACTAAGCTTTTAAGAGAAGATATTAGGTTACTTGGCACATTTCTTGGCAAAGTAATAAAAGACCAAGAAGGTGAAGTTTTTTTTAAAATTGTTGAAAAACTTAGGTTATTATCAAAAACTACTTTATTTGATATTAATAAAAGTAAAGTATTCTCAAGAATATCTAAAGAAATAGAAAAACTCAAACCAGAATATATTTTTAAATTAACAAGATCTTTTTCACACATATTAAACTTAATGAATTTAGCAGAGTCGTTAGATGCCTCTAGAAAGTTAAATGAATTTGGAAATCCATATTTTAAAAATAAAAATCAAAGCTTTTTCATTGAAGATATAATTGAAAGTCTTTTTAAGAATAAAAGTATTTCAAATAAAAAAATTTACAATCAGGCCAAAGATTTAGACATAGGAATAGTGCTTACTGCTCATCCAACTGAAGTTAAAAGAAGAACTTTAATTCAAAAATATGCTAATTTAATTGATTTAATGGAGCAAAGGCATCTGTACAAAAAATACCCAGCAAAAGTTGTAGAAATAGACAGGAAGATTTATACAGAGATAACTATAATTTGGAAAACAGATGATTTGAAAAGATCAAAACCCTCTCCTTTGGATGAAGCTAAATGGGGGCTTGCAGTAATTGAAGATAGTTTATGGGATACGATACCCAAAGTTTATAAGCGATTAAACGATATATTTAGAAAAAACTCAGGCAAAGATTTACCTAGAGATTTTAACCCTATTCAGTTTGGTTCATGGATGGGAGGAGATAGAGACGGTAACCCAAATGTAACTTCAGAAGTAACCAAAAAAGTTATTTTATTTTCAAGATGGCAAGCTGCAAAATTATATGAAAAAGAACTTACCAAGTTAATTCAAGATTTATCTATTAGTGAATGCTCTAATAAAATTAAAAAATTTACAGGTGAAACATTTGAGCCCTATAGAGTTTACTTGAGACCAATCAGAGATAAATTAAGATTAACCCATCAATTAATCGAAAGACATCTAAAAGATAAAAAACCATTAGATGAAAAAAAACTACTAAGAAGTAAAAATGAAATCTTGAAACCTTTAAGAAATGTAAGAGAGTCTTTGAACTTAAATAAAGGCCAGCATATTGCAAATTCAGATTTATTAGATTTAATTAGAAGAGCCAGATGTTTTGGAATAAATCTGGCTAAACTTGATGTCAGACAAGAATCTACGAGACATGAAAAATTATTATCTTTTATAATTGATAAAAAATACAAAATTAATTATGAAAATTTAAAAGAAGATAAAAAAATAAATTTAATTTCATCTCTAATTAAGAAAAGCAATTATTTTATTGATAAACTAAATATAAAAGATTCCAAAAACAAAGAAGTTTGGAATACATTCAAACAAATAGCAAATGAACCCAAAGAATGTCTTGGTGCTTACGTAATTTCAATGACATCTAAAGCCTCCGATATTTTATCAGTATATTTTTTACAAAAACAAGCAAAAATTGAAAATTTACTTCGTGTAGTACCACTTTTTGAAACCTTAGATGATTTAAAAAGTGCAAAAGCAGTTATGGAAAATTTATTTAAGTTATCCTGGTATCGTAAACTTATTAATAATAAACAAGAAGTTATGATTGGTTATTCTGATTCCAGTAAAGATGCGGGAAAACTATCAGCAAGTTGGAATCAGTATAAACTTCAAGAACAACTAAGAAACCTAGCTAGAAAATATAAAATAGAATTAGTTTTCTTTCATGGAAGAGGAGGCTCTGCCGGTAGAGGAGGTGGCCCTATTCAAGCAACTTTAAAATCTCAACCAGCAAAAACTGTAAATGGAAAAATTCGTATCACAGATCAAGGGGAGGTTATTCAACAAAAATATGGATTTAAACCTTTAGCTGAATATAACCTTTGTAGTTACATAGGGGCTGTTATGGATGCATCTCTTAATCCACCTCCCAAATCTAAAGAAAACTGGAGAAAATTAATTGAAAAAATGTCTGAGATTTCAACATCAGCTTACAGAAAAAATATAAACCAAAGTGAGGATTTTATTAGATATTTTAAAACTGTAACTCCGCATAAGTCACTAGGTAAGCTGTCGATAGGATCACGTCCATCTAAAAGGAAAAATATTGATAATATTCAAAGTCTAAGAGCCATACCATGGGTTTTTGCTTGGACCCAAATACGTTTGATGCTGCCAGCTTGGCTTGGAACTACAGAGGCTTTAAGATATGGATCAATTAAAAAGTTTTCTAAAACATTAAATGATATGGAAAAAAATTGGCCTTATTTTCATTCAACTATGGATATTTTAGATATGGTTATTTCAAAAGTTGATCCAGAGATTTCAATCATTTATGAAAACAATTTAGCTGACAAAGCTTTGAAAAGAATTGGAAAAAAATTAAGATTTCAATTTGATACACTGATCAAGTTGCATAACAAGATAACACCAAAAGAAGTTACGAAAGAAAGAAAAGAGTTTAGAAAAGCTTTATTTATAAGAAATAATTACACAGAAATGTTAAATATTTTACAAGCAAATATTATGAAAAAAATTAATAATAATAAATATAAAAAAGAAGATAAAAAATACCTTGATGATGCCTTAATGTCATCTATAGCAGGTATTTCTGCTGCAATGAAAAATACTGGTTAGATGATTGAATTGTTAATCGCTTTTGGCGCTGGATTGATTAGTTTTTTGTCACCCTGTGTATTACCCTTGATACCTGGTTATGTATCTTTTATATCAGGTCAATCTCTTCAAGAAATTTTAGAAAAAAAAATAACAAATTTTTCACCACTAATTTTATTTTGCCTTGGGTTCTCTACTGTTTTTATTATTTTAGGTGCATCGGCTTCTTTTTTGGGACAAGTACTTTTGCAAAATTCAGACCTATTAAGAATAATTGCAGGATTATTTATAATAACTTTTTCGCTTCAGTTAATAGGAGTTATTAATATTAGTTTTTTAAATTTAGAAAAAAGATTTAATGCTAAAAAATCTCAAAATATACTTTTTCCATATGTGATTGGTCTTGCGTTTGGATTTGGATGGACACCATGTATTGGTCCGATACTAGGATCAATCTTAGCCTTAGCCTCTATGGAAGACACCCTTATGAAAGCCATTATGTTATTAACTTTTTATTCGCTAGGTTTGGCAATTCCATTTATCTTATCAGGGTATTTAATTCAAAAATTTCTTCTTTTTTCAAAGAATTTTAGAAAAAAAATAAATATGATTTCAATGGTAGGGGGAATAATTCTCTTGGTTACTGGTTTTTTAATTTTAACAAATCAATTACAATCTGTTGGGTTTTATCTTCTAAAATATTTTCCTTTTATGCAAAATTTCGGGTAAAAGTAATATATGAAAATTTATCAAATAGACTCAAGTGCTAGAAAAAAAGGCTCAAGCTCCAGAGCTTTAGCTAAAAAACTGCTAGATAAAATTAAGAAACCAGAAGATGAAGTTATTTATAGAGATCTAGATGATGAAATGCTTTTTGTGAGTGGATTGACTGAATCTGGGATGAAAATTGAAGAAAAAGATCAAACTGAACATCATAAAAAAATGTTTGAATTATCAGATAAACTGGTCAATGAGCTTAAGGAAAGTGATATTATTATAATTTCGGCACCCATATATAATTATGGACCTCCAGCAACTTTAAAAGCATGGACTGATCTAGCGGCTAGAGTTGGTGAAACTTTTAGATTTAAGCCCAATGGTAGACGAGAGGGTTTACTAAAAAATAAAAGAGCATATTTAGTAATTACTTCTGGCGGTACAAAACTTAACAGTAAAGAAGATTTTCTAACACCTTGGTTGAAATTTATCTTAAATTTTTTTGGGATTGAAAAAGTAGATATAATTAGTGCAGATCAAATGGCTCTAGATTATGATAAATCGATCAAAGATGCTGAGGCGCAAATAGATAAACTTTGTTAAAAGTCAAAATTTCACTTTAATCAACATAAATTAAATAGTAAGAGTTTTAATAATGATTACATTCAACGAAAAAAAATACCATATATACTCTAATTTTTTAAACAACTTGGCTAAAGATTTAACTATCTACTATTACTCAAAACTAAATAAGACTTTTAAGATATCTAACAAACTTAAGGGAAAAGGGTATGACCCAGTTACATCTTCAGATAAAGCTTTTGAAAAATTTATAAGACTTAAAATTAAAAAAAATTTTCCACAACACCAAGTTATTGGTGAGGAATTTGGCCACAAGAAGTCATCAAGTGAGTATACATGGGTAATAGACCCAATAGATGGAACAAGGTCATATGTAATTGGCAATCCAACATGGAGTAATTTAATATCTTTAAATTACAAAGGGAATCCCATGGTCGGATTAGCAAATTTTCCAATACTTAATAAATATTATTTAAATTTTAATAATAAAGATGCTTTTGTTTTTGAAAATGGGAAAAAAAGAAAAATTACAGTTTCTAAAAATACACAGATAAGTCAAATTAAAGTCGCAGGAGCTTTTCATGGATCTGTTTCTCTTAAACAACAAATGAAAATTCCAAAACTTTTGAAACTAATGCAATTTCCTACAGCTGATGCGTTAAGTTATTCTCATTTATGTGAAGGAAAAATTGACGTAGTTTTTCAAGCTAATAATAAAATTTGGGATATTCATCCGTTAATTCCAATTATTAAAGCAGCAGGTGGAGTTACTACGACATGGAGTAACAAGGATGCTGTTAATGCAGGGAATATTTTGGTTACAGCTAATAAATCTATACATCAAAAAATGTTAAAACTTTTAAAACCTATATCAAAATAAGAATATGAACAAAAGAGCTCAAGAAGTACTAGATTTTTGGTTTAAAGAAACTCCTACTGAAAAAAGATTTAAAAAAGATAAAAATTTTGATAATGAAATAAAAAAAAAATTTTTAAATGATTATGAGCTTGCAAGCAAAAACGAATATGATGACTGGCAAGATAAACCAATGAGCTCCTTAGCTCTAGTCATTCTTTTTGATCAGTTTTCAAGAAACATGTTCAGAAATGACAAAAAAGCTTTTGATCAAGATTATAAAGCAAGATTAATTGTTAGTGATGCAGTTTATTCTGGTTTTCTCGAAACCATGAATGAAGGTCAAAGACTCTTTATGATTTTACCTCTTATTCATAGTGAGGAAATAACAGATCACGACATGGCCTACTATCTTCTTAATAAGTATTTAATAGAACATGAAGATTTTCATAAAATTAAAAAATTTTGGAAAGATCACACAAAGGCTATAAAACAATTCCACCGATATCCACATAGAAATGAAATATTGGGCAGACAATCCACAGAAGAAGAAATAGCTTTTCTTAGCGGTCCCAATTCTTCTTGGTAACACATCTGTAAGCTAAACATCTGGGTTTAAGTATTCCAAATTCACATATCTAAAGTGTCAATATGTCATTTCTTTAAAATTAACTTAGGCTTTATAAGCAAATATAAAATTTAAAAATTAACATTGTCTTCTCTCTCTATTAGATGGTTAATATTAACTTCCCTCTTATGAGGGAAGTTTCTTATTGTTAAAATCCTTTGTGAATACTATAAATTTTAGATGAATTTTAAATTTATCTATAAAATATGCACAAAATCTGAGTGGAGGGAAATTAAGAATAAAGGGCAATTAAAAGGCTCTAAAAAAGACTTGGAGGACGGTTTTATTCATTTTTCTGGAGAAGAGCAGATTGAAGGTACGCTCAATAAATTTTACTCAAATCAAAATGACTTGATTTTATTAAAAGTAGATACTTTAAAACTTGATCATCTATTATGGGAACAAGCATCTGATGGCAGTATGTTTCCTCATTTATATTCTTCACTTGATGTAGCTAATATTGTTAATGAATTTGAGATCACTTTAAGAGACGATGGGACTCACAAGTTACCAGCTAATTTATAAGGGGGACACCCTTTCAGAAAACTCCAAAAGAGTTCCCCTATTAATTGCGGTAAACGCATAATCCATAATAATGGATTTTATTTTATTTTTCTTTCAGATCTTTGATTATTAAATCACACCAGCTAAGTGTCAGGTGGTGATAAGTCCATAATCGCACCTCCTTTGTTGATTTTTAAATGTTACTTCTTTGTGTAATTACATACAAAGTATTTATTTTAGTTTAAGAGAAATATATTCCTTGAATCCAACTTGTTGCAATAATAGAGTCTCGTTAATTCTAGAAACTCTTCTTACAATATTTTTTTCCGTAAAAATCTATAGTTTTTTTATTTTTTGATTTGTTAAATATTATTAAATATAATTTTTTAAGTTAACTTACCTAAATAGTTAACCATAATTACTCCGATAATAATTAATAAGATTCCAATAATTCCATAAAAGTTTGGAATTTGATTATATTTAATCATTGCAAACACTAAAACACCGGTAACTGTTAATCCACTATAGGTAGAGTAAGCAAAGCCAACAGGAATTACTGACATTGCTTTAGCAATAGAAAACATGGTTACAGACATTAAAACCAAACAAGCAATTGTTGGTGTTAATTTAGTAAAGCCATCTGATATTTTTGCAAAACTATTAGCAGCTATGCCGGTAAAAATTCCTATAGCTAAAATTATATAACTCATAAATGGTTTCATTACTCTTTTGATGCAATCTTATTTACAAATGGCTTCATAACAGGAGCCAATGTAAAAGCTGCAATTAGAGCAACTGGAAATGCAAACATCCAAGAGTTTAACCATCTCCCAGAAAATCCATCAACTATTCCGGTGTTTACAGCTGTTACAACACCGCTCATTACAACGCTCATTCCAAGAGACATTAAAATCATGAATAAAGGTTGAGCAAATTTTTTTGAAATCATATTTAATTATTTCCTAACAAGTTGACCATTAAAACTCCAACAATAATAAAAACCAAACCTATTATTGAGTATAAGCTAGGTATTTGATTAAATCTAATTATTCCAACAACTACAGTTGAGATGATTGTTAATCCTGCAAATGAAGCATAAGTTACACCCATTGGGATATTTTTCATAACCATTGATAAAGCATACATACATAAAACAATTGTTATTGCTGTTATAATACTTGGAATGAGAAGGGTAAAACCTGCAGCACTTTTTGCAAAACTATTTGAGGTAACACCCAAAAATACAGCTAAAGCTAAAAATAAGTATGAAGTAGTCATATTCA